>Ga0209475_10000094_pt1 | contig 282376 bp, 308 predicted proteins | sample tdDd471_FD_187128 | JGI IMG/M metagenome (GOLD analysis project Ga0209475, IMG submission 187128) | Marine sediment microbial communities from the Atlantic coast under amendment with organic carbon and nitrate - tdDd47.1 (SPAdes)... | ecosystem: Environmental > Aquatic > Marine > Coastal >... | reverse complement strand
TCTCGTGCGCGCCAACCTGATGCACAAAAAACGCATCGACCGGTTATTGGGGCCAGAACCAACAGCAAAAAACAGCACGGAACAAATGGCGTTGAGATGGAACTGAAATTAAACCGGACAGCCGTGGATCAAGTCCGGGCATGACGGTTTTCACAGATCATAAAAACCGGAAACGCACGCCGGAAAATAACCGACTTGGCAAAGCCAGACCGGGTCGTATCACCGCTATGCGCACTTGAATAGGCGGGAAATGCTCTAATAGGCTCATGGTGGGACACAATTTATATTGTGCCCACAGTACCTTCAGTGATCCCGTTGCTTAAAAATGGATACTTCCTTTGAGCATAATCCCTCCCGCTGCTGGAAGTTATGCTCAATGTAGACCGTGTATCTCGGTCAGAAAACTGACGTAAAACTTCACCTGCAATAAATTGAGCATCCATCATAATCTGGCCGATTTCAGTTCTCTTGTAATCTCTTGCCTGATACCGGCGCTCAACTAACTGTGGGGTGCGACTAACGACTAAGTTCACTCTTTCTTGCTCTGGCATTGGAAGAATTTCGCATACCTTAGCCGCAAGTTTATCCATTTTGTGTCCGTATTTTCGGATATCTGAGCCAGATACGCCTTTCGCAGACAACGCACCCTTTAGCAAAAGCTCAATGGCAATGATTGAATTCTGAATAACGGTGTACTTGTCGATAGAACCAAGGAGCGTTGCTGCAGCACCTTCGAGTTGCTGCTTAGCAAGTTGCCAAAACTCGACTGCCTGGGCTGTGTGTTTTTGTAACTTTGATATGTCGTCTAGGCCATATACAAAATCCAATAAGTCCACCCACTGATCGGTGAAGCTATATGCAGCATCATCACTCTGGAACATCCATTTGACCGTATTTTCCGGCACACCATCCAACGATTTTATGGGATCAACTGAAGCTGTCCCATACACAACAGGAATCTTAAGCGGCAAAAAAATATCTCGAAACATCACTGTTCCTATATGCATTGGCGGCATATACAAATCTGCCGGGCGATATAAACTCTCATAAATGAAGTGAACAGCCTCCAAAAAATCATCTTTTTCAGCCCCGATTGAAAATGCAATCCCAAGCTTGTCTGCAATTCGTGAGCATGCATTCAAGGGTCTCTGAAATGGTTCAAAACCTTCATCAATTAAAATACTATCGATTTCAATTACCAAGGTTGTGAGATCGAGAGTCCCATTTGAAACATACGCTTTGAGCCCCTCTAATTTCTGAGGTTCGATGCTACGGATTATATATTTATCGTTTTTCATTTTTGCTCTGCTTTTCAAACATCAGATGCACATTAATTACTCGCACGCCCCTACCCCTTCTCAATCCATCCACCACCCAACAACCTTTCCCCATCATAAAACACGCACGCTTGTCCGGGGGCGATGCCGGCGAAGGGTTCTTTTAGGGTGACTGTCGCGCGGCCGTTTTTTGTTGGGGTGACGTGGGCGGGGACCAGGGGGCTGGTGGAGCGGAGTTTTATGGTGCAGTCGATGCCGTCCGCTGGCATCTGTGGGCTGTCGCCGAGCCAGTTGACGTCGCGGATGGTCAGCGCGCGTTTGAGCAGGTCGGCTTTTGCACCGACCACCACGCGGTTGTTTTCAGCGTCGATTTCCAGCACGTAGATGGGTTCCGGTGACGAGATGCCGAGGCCTCTGCGTTGACCCACCGTGTATTTGATCACGCCGTCATGCGCGCCCAACACGTTACCTTGAAGGTCAACGATGTCGCCGGGATCGAGCGCTCCGGGGCGTAGCTTTTCGACCACGTCCAAGTACTTGCCCTGGGGCACGAAGCAGATGTCTTGGCTGTCGGGTTTGGAGGCGATGTCGAGGCCGAGGCGCTCGGCTTCGGCGCGGGCTTCGTCCTTGGTGCACGCCCCCAGCGGAAACCACAGCATGTCGAGCGCGGACTGGGGCGTGGTGAACAGGAAGTAACTTTGATCACGCGCGTGGTCTTGGCCGCGATGCAATTGTGCGCCCTCAGGCCCATCGATGCGGCGCACGTAATGGCCGGTGACCAGCGCGTCGGCGCCGAGGTCCTTGGCTTTATCGAGCAGGTCTTTGAACTTCACCGTGTCGTTGCAATGCACGCACGGGATCGGCGTTTCACCCTTGAGGTAGGTGTCGGCGAAGACCTCCATCACTTGTTCTTTAAAGCGCTGTTCGAAATCGAGCACGTAGTGCGGGATGCCGATGTGGTCCGCGACCCGGCGCGCGTCGTGAATGTCGCGACCCGCGCAGCAGGTGCCGGGCTTATCGATGGCGACGCCGTGGTCATACAGCTGCAAGGTGATGCCGACCACGTCGAAGCCCGCTTCCTTGAGCAACGCGGCGGTGACGGAGCTGTCGACCCCGCCGGACATGGCGACCACCACACGGGTCTCGGCTGCGGGTTTTGTCCGCGCGCTTTCAGGCAAATCGAGTTTCATCACGACGCCCCCTTGTTATCAGCCGTGCACGGCGTCGCTTCGAGAAAGCCGAGCGTCTGCGAACGAAATTCGCGACGGTACACCACGCCCACCACCCACAAGGTGACGAGCACGAACAACACCGGATGCAAAAACCAGCTCAGCGCCGCAAGACCGAAATAATAGGCCCGCATGCCGCGGTTGAAGTTGGACACCGCCAGCGCGATCACGTTCGCGGCCCCACGGGCAAAGGCGTGGGCTTCGGGTGTATCGGCCTCAGCCGGTGGCGGGGCCGAGCCGATGAGGATGACCGAATAATTGAACTGGCGCACCGACCAGGCGAATTTGAAGAACGTGTAGATGAAGATCAGGATCAAGGTGAGCAGTTTGAGCTCCCACGCCGCCTTGGAGGCTTCGACCACGAACGGGATGCCTTGCACCAAATCTTGGGCCTTATCCACCGCACCCAACACCGCCAACAAACCGGCCAAGATCAGCAACGTGGTGGAGGAAAACAGCGACACGCTGCGCATCAAGGTATTCATGATGGTGGCATCGACGATGCGATTTTCACGCCGCAGCATCTGATGCATCCAGCCCGCGCGGTGCTTTTTCATCACGGTCAGCAGCGACAACCCGCCGCCCTTGAGGCGGTCGGCGAAAATGGTGTAGCTGCTCCACATCAGCAGAAACCATGCCAATGCGGCCAGGTCGATGATCGAAATATCGGGCATGCCCTATACGTCCAAGTCTAAAAAATTCAGCAATGGTTCAGATAGCCAACTTTAATCTATCGGCGCACAATAACCCACGCTTTAAAGCCCACAATCGAATTACGGGAACACACCGCCATGATCGGCAAAAACATCGCCATCGCCACGATCTTTATCGCGATCATCGTCTTTATGGCGCTGGCGTTTCGTCCCGGATCCGTCTCGACCGTGGGTCAAGGCGGCGGCGGGTTTTCGATGGGCGGCGGCAATGAAGGCGGCGGCTGGGGTGGCGGCAATTGGGGTGGCGACGACGACGACCACGATGATGACGATTAAACGCGCTTAATCGCGCTCATCCAGCCACGCCATTTGGATCGCTTCGAGGGTTTTTTCGTTCGATTTTTCGGGATCGTCATCAAAGCCAGGAAGCGCTTGCACCCATTTCCACAAATCCGTGAAGCGCACATGCAGAATGTCCACGTCGGGGTGGGCCTCTTCCAGTTCAATGGCGATGTCGTGAACGTCGGTCCAGCGCATGATGGTTCTTATCCTTAGGTGTTGAGTGTTCGTGCCGCTCAATTTAACACGCTTTTTTCAGTCCGCGAAGTGGTCGCGAATGGCGATCACACGGTCCAAATTGTTCAACAAGCTGTCCACCAATTGCGGATCGAAATGTTGGCCGCGTTCTTCCTTGAACAAATCGACAATCTTTTCCATCGGCCAAGCTTTTTTGTAGCAACGATCCGAACCCAAAGCGTCGAACACATCCGCCACGGCGGAAATACGGCCGTAGATGTGGATGTCTTCACCTTTGAGGTTGCGCGGGTAGCCACCACCCGCCCATTTTTCATGATGATCGCGCGCGATGATCGCGCCTGCGCGTAAAATGCGGCGCTTGGAATTTTTCAGCATGTCGTAGCCCAGCTGCGCGTGGGTCTGCATAACCTCCCATTCCTCGGGCGTGTGTTTGCCGGGTTTGTTGAGGATCGAGTCTGGGATGCCGATTTTGCCGACATCGTGCATCGGCGAGGCCAAGCGAACGACCTCCGCCTCTTCGGCGCTTAACCCGACATCCAGCGCCAACAGCTTGCTGATCTCCGCCACGCGTTTGACGTGGTTGCCGGTTTCTTTGGAGCGCGTCTCCACCGCCTCGCCCAGCATATAGACAATTTCACGCTGCGTTTCTTCGATGTCTTGGTGCAGTTCGATGTTTTCGAACGCCACGCCAACGTTGTTGGCGAACACGTCCAATAGCGATTGATCCAACTCGCTGAGCTCACCAAGACCCGACATGTGCACCAAATTTTCAGTGCCACGCGAACTTTTGAAAAAGCCCGTAAAGCGTCCTTCTTTATAGAGGTTCTGTCCCTCCTCTATCGCGCCGAGCAGATCGCCGACGATTTCTTGATCCAGATTCTGGATACCATTGCGCCCAATCAATTCTTCAAACGCACCAATGCCCGCAATGACCCGAAGGTCGTCGCCTTCGTGTGCTGCGGCCAAACCGTTGGCTTTGAGATACGCGGCGTCATGTTCCAAATGCAGCAACGACGTGATCTGTTCCAAAACACCCTGGGTGAATTGGGTCAAGTTTTGCAGCTCGAAAATATTGGTTGAGGCTTTGATGACATGTTCAAGCCCGCGCTTGTTCGCTTCCAACGCAATGATGTCACGGTAAGAGCGCAACGACGCGTACATCAAGGTGAATACCTTTTGCGATGTCAGCTCGGTCTTTTCCTTGTAGTCGTTGATATCGAAATCTGTGATGACTTCGCGTTCAGGTGCCTGTCCCGGTTGACCGGTACGTAAGATGATGCGCACGGTTTTGTTTTCAGCGCTTTCACGCACAAAGCGCGCAACGTCCAAACCCGCGTGATCGCTTTCCATCACCACATCCAACAACATCACCGCCGTGTCGGGGTGTTCCATAATCAGGTCTTGAGCTTGCTTGCCAGAATACGCGCTGAGAAATTCCAAGCCGCGGCCGTCGAAATCGAAACCGCCCAGGGCCATTTTGGTGACCTCATGGATATCAGGTTCATCATCGACCAGCATGACCTTCCACTTAGGCCCGTGATGTTGCGCTACGCCATCATCAGCTTCATCGGCAAACATCAAGTCGTCTTCGAGGTCAGTTGCTATGCTCATGGTCATTCTCCTACGCGAAGCTCATCCGCACTATGTGGAATGGTGATTTCAAACGCCGTGCCCCGCCCCGGCGTGCTGTGTAAATCGATCGTCCCCCCCAGTGTTTGGGTCACTTGGTTGTAAAGAATGTGCATGCCCAATCCGCTGCCGCCCGAACCGCGTTTGGTGGTGAAAAAGGGCTCAAAAATTTTGCTGCGCACGCCTTCGTCCATGCCCTTGCCATCGTCCGCGTAAAGCAACGACACATCCCCGGCATTTTCCGCCACCGTGATCTGAATGTGGCCGACGCTATCGTCGTCAAAAGCATGGATCACCGAATTCATCACCAAGTTGGTGATAATCTGGGACAGCGCGCCGGGATGGGTGTCGATCCGCACGTTCCGATTGCCCATCACGGTGACCTCGTGCTTGGTGCGACGCAGGTTGGGCTTCAAACTTTCCAGCACCTCTTCAACATACGACAACACGTTGATTTGGCGTTTTTCTTCACTGGTTTGATCCACCGCGACTTGCTTAAAGCTTTTGATCAGGTCCGACGCCCGGTTCAAATTGGTCTGAATGATGCCCGTTGATGCGGTCGCCGTTTCGACGAAACCGGCGAAATCGCTTTTACGCAAACTGCCGTCAGAAAACGACTTGGCGATACGATCCGCGCGCTCTTTCAAATGAGACACGGCTGTCACACTGACACCGATCGGGGTGTTGATTTCATGCGCCACCCCCGCGACCAGTCCGCCCAGTGAAGCCATCTTTTCCGCCTGAACCAAATCGTCTTGGGTGTTTTGAAGCTGTTCCAGAGTGGCCTGCAGCTTGTATTGCTCTTCTTTTCTTTGCGTGATGTCACGGATGATGCCGACGAAGGTCACATCGTCGCCGTGACGAAAGTCGCTGATGGAAAAATCAGCGAGAAAAGTGCTGCCATCTTTGCGCCGTGCCGCCAATTCACGCCCCATGCCGATCACGGTTCCTTCACCCAAGCTCAAGTAACGCTTCATATATTGTCCGTGTTGGGAGGCAATGTTGCTTGGCATCAACTCAGTGATGTTTTTTCCGATGATCTCGATCACGGAATAGCCAAAAATCTTTTCCGAGGCCGTGTTGAAACTAAGGATCTTACCGCCTTTGTCTGTGGTGATGATGCCATCCACGGCGGAGTTAACGATCTGGCGGGTCTTGGCCTCGGTCTCTCCCAAGGTTTCCTGAATTTCACGGCGTTCCTTAATTTCCGCCTGCAGCTCTTCGGTGCGATCTTTAACCCGCTGTTCAAGGGTGTCGTTCAGTTGCTTGATTTCCAGCTCCGCCCGGGAACGTTCGGTGATATCCAGGGCCGTTCCGTTGATCAAACGAACATCGCCTTTGTCGTCGAGCACCAGTTCGCCTTGTTCCAACAAAACCCGTTCAACGCCATCCGGGCGTACGATGCGGTGTTGAACGCTGTACTGTGTTTTCGCTTCCAACGACCGATCAATCGCAGCTTGAACGGTTTCACGGTCCGATGGATGCACACAGTTCATGAAAGCCTCGTACGTCGGCTCAACCTCATCAGGCGTAAAACCGAAAATACGATAGAACTCGTCGGACCAAACCTCTTTGCCCGTGGTGATGTCCCATTGCCAACTGCCCAAATGTGCAATGCGTTGGGCAACGCTCAGGCGTTCTTCATTTTCAAACAGTTCTGTTTTTGCCTTTTCAACACTGTCGGCAACACAGTTGAACGCCTTGCTGATCTTTCCCAACTCGTCGTGCCCGGTTACGGCACAGCGTGCGGTGGGATTGCCAGACGTGTAGTCGCGCGCGGCACCCAAAATCATCTGAACGCGTTTGGTGAAAAAGAAATGTACGATCAATGCGCCAAGCAGCAAAACCACCAAAACCACAAAAGCGCCTTTGACTGTCGCCTGAAACACACTGGTCTTAATGTCCGACAGATTGGCGGCGATATCGAACACGATGACGGCAAGGCCGACGCGTGAAGGCCTGAACTCACCTGTATTAATTCCCAAAACGATGGGATATATGGCGACAAGCTGCATACCACCCTGCTTATGGATAGTGTTCCCCACCATAGCTTTGCGCGTCTGTGCGAAAACGTCTTTATCGAAATAATGTTGATGTTGGTTTGGCTGCTGACCGACCATGGCCAGTTGCCCCGCCGCGATGATCATGTCTTGATCGTCAAGCAAGTAGACCAACCTTGTCATAGGCAGGAAATTCAGGCTTGAAATGGCGCGTCGCACACCGGCCATGTCCGTTCGCATGAACTGATCGTTCAGATCGCCCTGAAGATTATTCGCTGTATTGCGCAATGTCTCTTCGGCGAATTGACGCTCTCGGTCTTCCAGGTTGCTCAACAGCGACACGTACTCATAACTGATGATAGCCGCAGACATAATCAGCCCAAGAAGAGGTATGACGTATTTTAGTTTCAACATCGCCTATGCTCTTCCCCCTTAGCTCTCAACGCACGAATGCATCCGTGAAGACATCATCCATGGGCACAGGCTTGTTGAGCAAACCGTGCTTGACCAAAACGGTCGATAGTTTTGCTGTGCTATCGATCAGGCTGACAGGCGAACCGTGCGCCAATAATTTGGCATTGTCCTCTTTTCCCGGTAGCCACAGGCCAGTGAAGGAGGCTTGAGCGTCTACAGCACTGAGCCCCAAACGTGCACCAATCATTTCAGCGGATTTATCAGGGTTTGTCTCGATAAACATCACGGCTTTAAGCCAAGCTTTGCTAAAGGCTAAAAGCGCTTCAGGGTTCTGATCCGCATAAGACCGACGCGTCACCAAAACATCGACGATTTCGTTGGGCATCTCACGGCTTGAAAATATTTCCGACGCCCCGTTATTGATCATCCGCGAACGATACGGTTCAAATGTCACCACCGCGTCCACTTTGACGTCGTAAAATGCCTGTTCCGATTCATCCACCGTCAAATGGGCCAACCGCACCTCATCAAAAGGCAGGCCGTGAATTTCTAGGGCGCGCGAAAGCACATAAGCACCAAGCGCACTGCTCTCAACACCAATGGTTCGCCCTTTCAGGTCTTTAACACTGTCAATGCCCGGTTGGGCGACGATGACGTCACCGCCGGCGGATATGTCCGCTACCAAAAAAACCTGCACGTCGATGCCGTCTTGTGCCAGCAACAAAGCCTCATCCAGCGTCAGGGCAACCACATCGATCGCCCCATTGCGAAAAGCGCGAATGGTCTCGGTCGCTGATTGGAATTGGTTCAGCAGAACATCGTCTTTTGAAAAATAACCAAGATCGCGCGCCAAATAGGCAGGTTCATATCCCGGCCAAACATTGGTGCCGACGCGCATGGGATTTCGCGGGGCATCGCTGCAAGCTGCCAGCCCCAACCCTAATACCAATCCCAAGAGTACCTTTTTGAACGACTTGTGAAACATGAATTGACCTCCAATACCGATTAATATTCATGTGTGCAAAGGGCAGGCCAATTACCATAGATTTTTAGTCGGACATAAGCCTCTGATTCACAAGCAAAACGGCTCTCACCCTCACCATGCCCGCTAATTTATTGCGTCTTAATATGCAACTTCAATACATGACTCGCAAAATGCGAACACAAAAAAACCGACAACCATTCATGGTTGTCGGTTTTTTTGAACCTGGATTGAACAAAAGATATCAATCCAAAAGCATGTTCCGCGTGCCGGTCGGCAGGGTCACTTCCAGGCCATCAAGCTCATCAATCATTTTGATCTGACAGCCCAAGCGCGAGGTGTGGGTGAGGCCGAAGGCCAGATCCAGCATGTCTTCTTCTTCTTCGGACGCTTCTTCAAGCTTTTCGAACCATTTGTCTTCGACCACCACGTGACACGTCGAGCACGCCAGCGAGCCTTCGCAAGCGCCTTCGAGGTCGAGGCCGTTTTTGTGGGCGATTTCCAGGACCGAAAGGCCAACAGGGGCATCCACCTCTTTGCGGTTTCCGTCCGCATCAATGAAAGTCATTTTCGGCATGTGTCATCGTCTCCTAGAAATCAAAAATCTGAATTGGGTCTGGTTTACAATGGCTGAGGCCTGGGAACAAGGTTTATGCGCCTTCGCCATCGCCAATGCTGGTTTCAAGTTTGTCCATGCTGACGCCGGTCAGCGCGTCGCGGATGCCTTTGTCCATGCGTTTTTCGGCGAACGCGCTGGTGGCTTTGTCCAAAGCTTCGGCGGCTTTGGCGATCACGTCACGATCGGTGCCTTTGATGGCTTCAATCACGCCGTCCATCTGCTCGCCGATGGCTTCGCGCTCTTCGACCGACAGCAATGAGCAATCGGCCTGAAGCGCGGCGCGCACCGCCAACATGGCGCGTTCGGCTTCGACCCGCGCTTCGGTCAGCAAGCGCAGCTCCATATCGTCTTTGGCGTTTTTCATGCTGTCGTACAACATGGTCGACATCTCGTCTTCGCTGAGGCCGTAGGACGGCTTGACCTCGACTTGCGCTTCGATGCCCGACGTTTCTTCGCCCGCCGACACCGTCAGCAAGCCATCAGCGTCCACCTGGAACGTCACGCAAATGTGCGCCGCGCCCGCCGCCATGGGCGGAATGCCTTTCAGCGTAAAGCGCGCCAACGAGCGGTTTTGATCGACCATTTCGCGTTCACCTTGCACGACGTGGATCGCCATCGCCGATTGTCCGTCTTGGAAGGTGGTGAATTCTTGGGCTTTGGCGACCGGGATGGGGGTGTTGCGGGGAATGACTTTTTCCACCAGACCGCCCATGGTTTCCAGCCCCAAAGACAGCGGTGTGACGTCCAACAACAAAGTGTCGGAGCCAACGGTCAAGGCCTCGGCCTGCAACGCCGCGCCCACCGCGACCACTTGGTCGGGATCGATGTCGGCCAGCGGTTCGGATCCAAAGTACGACGCCACGGCGGCACGCACTTGCGGCACGCGAGTCGATCCACCGACCAAAACCACGCCCTTAACATCCATCGGGTCGTAGCCAGCCTCGGTCAACACTTCGTGGCAAATCTTGATGGTGCGGTTGACATCAACCTTGATCAGGTCATCGAACGTAGCGCGGTCCAAGCTGTGCTTGGTTTGTTGATCGCCCGCGCTGAGCACCCATTCGCCGCTATCTTCGGTCGTCAAGCATTCCTTGGCCAGACGTCCGGTCATCAAGGCAACTTTGACTTCACCGGCGCTGAACGCGTTTTCTCCGAGTTCTTCTTTGCGCTGTTTGAGAAAGTGGTCGGCGATGGCGTGATCGAAATCGTCACCGCCCAGCGCCGCGTCGCCGCCGGTCGCCAACACCTGAAACACGCCCTTTTCCATGCGCAGCAGCGACACATCAAAGGTACCGCCACCCAGATCGAATACCGCGAACAGACCTTCCGCACCCTTATCCAAGCCATACGCCAGTGCGGCAGCGGTGGGTTCATTGACCAGACGCAGAACTTCCAACCCCGCCAGACGCGCGGCGTCCTTGGTGGCGGTGCGCTGGGCGTCATCGAAATAGGCCGGCACGGTGATGACGGCTTTATCGACTTTGGCGCCCAGATGGCCTTCGGCGCGATCTTTCAACGCGCTGAGGATATCTGCGGAAATTTCGATCGGCGTCATGGTATGGCCGCCGATGTTCAAGCGCACCAACTGGCTTTCGCCTTCGTGCTGAGGCTCGATATCGAACGGCAACTGACCGCCAAGGCTTTTGACATCTTCGGCACCCCGCCCCATCAGACGCTTGATGGAGCTCACCACGCTGTCGGGGCGGCTCAACAACAAACGCTTGGCCAACTCACCTACGATGGGCGAGCCATCCGGCGCGTAGGCGACGATGGACGGCACCAGCGCCTGACCGTCGTCGTCTTTAAGGACCTCGCTTTTGCCGTCAGAGCTGATCGCGACCACCGAATTGGTGGTGCCCAAATCGATGCCCACGGCCAAATCGGCTTCGTCCTGATGGGGGACGGGCGATTGTCCGGGTTCGTGGATTTGCATAATCTGCGCCATGGCGGGGTCGTCCTGGGTCTAAATCTTTAAGAAAGCAGGCGGGCGCGGCCTTGGCGCACCTCACCCATCATTTTGTCGAGGTATTTTAAACGCGTGGTCAGCTGACACGCGCCTTCGACGTCGCCGCCTTTGAACGCCAGCGATAAGCCGGTCAGCACATCGTCGATTTCCGCCTTGGTTTCGCGCTGGATGGCGTTGAGCGCCTCCATGGTGTCGGCCGTCATCAATTTTTCGCGCATTTCCATGGCTTCGATCAGGATCGATTGATCTTGAACCAGATTGCAGCCTTCGGGCAGAACGTTCACACCCAGCAAATGCACCAAATAATCGGCGCGTTTGAGCGGGTCTTTCAGCGTTTCGTACGCATCGTTCAAGGCCGTGGCTTGCTGCTGGCTGAGCGCCTTTTCCTTCGGCGCTTTGGTGGCGAAGCGGTCGGGATGAAGCTGGCGCTGCAAATCGAAATACAAGCGATCCAACGCGGGAACATCAATGTTAAAGCCTTGCTCGACGCCAAGACGCACAAAATGATCGACGGGGGCCGGAGCCTGAACCGCTTTACACGTCTCGCAAAACAAGGCCGACACCGGCGTCGGTCCTTTGCAGGACCAGCACGGTTTCAGCGTGGTTTGAGACGTTTGAGCATGCGCGTCGATCATTATTCAGGTCACATTCCGTGGGCCATAAAATGCGACCGCCCCAAAGGGCGGCCGCAGGGTCTGCAAAGGAGAAGCCCCTTAAACGTGAAAAGATTCACCGCAACCGCAGCGGCCCTTTTCGTTGGGGTTGGTGAAGACGAAACCGCTTTCCAGCGTGTCTTCCACATAGTCCATTTCGGTTCCGATGATGAACATGGTGGCCTTGGGGTCGATCAGGATGGTGATCCCGTCGACTTCCATGCTTTCGTCGAACTCGTTCTTTTCGTCCGCGAATTCAAGGGTGTATGACAATCCCGAACAGCCCTTGGTGCGCACCCCGATGCGGATGCCTGCCGAAGGTTTGCCGCGACTGTCCAACAATGCCTTCACCTGGGTGATGGCCGCAGGCGTCATATTGATCGGCGCGGGTAAGTTCATGCTTATATCCTCTTATCGCTCAAAAAGGCTTATTCGGCCGCGTCTTGACCTTCGTCAGCCACGCCGGACTTGCCTTTGTAATCTTCGATGGCCGCTTTGATAGCATCCTCGGCCAGAACGGAGCAATGAATCTTCACCGGCGGCAAGGCCAGTTCTTCGGCGATATCGGTGTTTTTGATTTCACCGGCTTCGTCGATGGTCTTGCCTTTGACCCATTCGGTGACCAGCGAGCTGGACGCGATCGCCGAACCGCAGCCGAAGGTTTTGAACTTGGCGTCTTCGATGATGCCCTCAGCGCTCACCTTGATTTGCAGCTTCATCACGTCGCCGCACGCCGGTGCGCCGACCAAGCCGCTGCCAACGTTGCTGTCGCCGTCTTCCATGGAGCCGACGTTGCGTGGGTTTTCGTAATGATCGATCAGTTCTTTGCTATAGGCCATGTCTTCTCTCCTGAGTAGGTCCCTTCTTTTCGGGGACGGTGCGTAACGTGTGGGGATTGCTTAGTGTTCAGCCCATTTGATGGACTTGATGTCGATGCCGGCTTTCGCCATGTCCCAAAGCGGGCTCAGTTCGCGCAGGCGGTTCACTTCCTTGGAAATACGCTCGATCGCGTATTCGATGTCGTCTTCGGTGGTGAAGCGGCCCAAGCCCAAACGCAAGGATGTATGGGCCAGTTCGTCCTCGACACCCAAAGCGCGCAGCACGTAAGACGGCTCAAGCGACGCAGACGTACAAGCCGAGCCCGAAGACACCGCCAAATCCTTGATGCCCATCATCAGGCCTTCGCCTTCGACGTAGGCAAACGAGATGTTGAGGTTGCCGGGAATGCGGCTTTGTTCGTCACCGTTCAAGAAAATTTCCGGAATGCGCTGGCGCAGACCTTCGTACAGGCGATGCTGAAAATCGTGCAGGCGTTCGGCTTCGGCGGCCATTTCTTTTTTCGCCAGTTCAGCCGCTTTGCCCAGGCCCACCACCAACGGGGTCGGCAAGGTACCCGAACGCATGCCGCGTTCTTGGCCGCCACCGTGGATCAGCGGCACCAAACGCACACGCGGCTTGCGACGCACGAACATCGCGCCGACGCCCATCGGGCCATAAACCTTGTGGCCGGAAATGGACATCATGTCGATGTTCATCTCGTTCACGTCCATGGGAATTTTGCCGAAAGCCTGAGCCGCGTCGGTGTGGAAGAAGGTCTTGTTGTCACGGCACAGTTGGCCGATTTCCTTCAGCGGCTGGATCACGCCGATTTCGTTGTTCACCGCCATGATCGACACCAGCAAGGTCTTGTCGGTCATCGCCGCTTTCAGCTCATCAAGATCGATCAGGCCGTTTTCTTTGACGTGCAAATAGGTGACGTCAAAACCGTCCTGTTGCAGCGCGCGACAGGTTTCCAACACGCACTTGTGTTCGGTGACACAGGTGATGATGTGGTTGCGCTTGTCGCCGTAAAACTTGGCCACGCCCTTGATGGCGAGGTTGTTGGATTCCGTGGCGCCCGAGGTGAAGATCACTTCTTTCGGGCTCGCACCGATCACATCGGCGACATGGCCGCGGGCGATTTCAACCGCGTCTTCGGCTTCCCAACCAAAGTGGTGGTTGCGCGAATGCGGGTTGCCGAATTTTTCGGTCCAGTAAGGGGCCATCGCCTCGACCACACGGGGGTCGGTGGGCGTGGTTGCTTGATAATCCAGATAAAGGGGGTTGTTCTGGGTCCACGTGTTGGCCGTCATTTTTTTCAACCTTATTCTTTTTTCTATGGTTAAAGCTGTTGCCTACGCTGCAGAGCGAGCCGCGCCTTTGCGCTGATATAGCTCACACCAAGCGGAAATAAAGCGCTCGATATCGTCTTCGGTATTGCTTAGACCGAGGCTGACGCGCACCGCCGATTTGGCGGTATCAGGCGCCACGCCCATCGCGCCCAATACGGCGCTGGCCTTGGTCTTTCCGGATGCACACGCCGATCCGGCGCTGACGCAAATGCCCGCCAAATCGAACGCCATCACCTGGGTTTCGGCGTCCACACCGGGCATCGAGATAAAACTGGTGTTGGGCAAGCGATCCGCCATCGTGGCGATCACCATCGCATCCGGCGCGATGGCCAAGATGCGCGTTTCCAATTGGTCGCGCATCGCTTTCAGACGTCCCATGCCTGCCAACTCGCTGACCGCCAGCTCGGCGGCTACGCCGAAACCGGCAATGCCCGGCACATTCTGGGTGCCACCGCGCAGGCCGTTTTCCTGGCCGCCGCCAGCATTTTGCGCCGTAAGCTTTACGTCCTTGGTTGCGATCAATGCACCGACGCCCAAAGGACCGCCGATTTTATGCGCCGACAGGCTCATCATATCCACGCCCAAGGCCTGAAAATCCACATCCACCTTGCCCAAGGCCTGCACCGCATCGGTGTGCACCAAAGCGTGATAGCGATGCGCGATGTGCGCGATGCCTTCGATTTGTTGCAGAACGCCGGTTTCGTTGTTGGCCATCATCACCGAAATGACCGTATCGTCACCGCCGCCCGCGAGCATTTCTTCCAACTGGAACGGATCGATCAGGCCGTTGACGTCCACAGCGATGCGCTGGATGTCGTCGCGTGCCTGCAACACCGCCGGGTGATCGGTGGCACCGGCGAACATTTTGTCGCGCCCGCAGTTTTGCAGGGCGAGGCTGTTGGCCTCCGTGCCACATGAGGTAAAGATCACTTGCGCGCTTTTGAGCGCGTTCACCGCGCCGCGCACTTGCTCTCGCGCATCTTCAAGCACCCGCAAGGCTTTGCGCCCGACGCTGTGCACCGACGACGGATTGCCACCGCTTTGCATGGCGCGCACCACCGCATCGACCGCTTGAGGGCGGGTCGGCGTGGTTGCGTTATGATCCATGTAAACCGGTTGGTTCATGGCGTCGGGTGCCTTTTCAGTTAAATGCTAATGAATGTGCTCGACATTACTCGGCGGCGATGGTGTCGCCCGCCACTTCTGCTGGAAGCTCAGATGGCAATTGGGAGACCATCTCTTCGAACAGTTCCGGCTGCGGGCCCAATACCTTGCGCGCACACACATCGGCGAGCGTGACGGAGCTGAGATACAGATGGATCTGATAGCTCAACGCCTGCCACAGATCGTGGGTCAAGCAGCGCGCTTTGTCGGAATGACAGCCGCCCGCTTCCGAACATCGGGTTGCGGAAATGGGCTCATCCACCGCCGCGATGACGTCGGAAATGCGAATTTCACCGGCAGAGCGCGACAACAGATAGCCGCCACCGGGGCCGCGCACGCTTTTGACCAGTTCGGCGCGCCTGAGTTTGCCGAACAGTTGTTCCAGATACGACAAGGAGATTTCCTGGCGCTCGGCGATATCGGCCAAAGCCACCGGCTTGTCGGCATCCAATTTGCCGAGGTCCGCCATGGCCATCACCGCATACCGTCCTTTGGTGCTCAATTTCACGTTCGTTCTCCTAAATTGTCGGTCGCTCTAAATCGCCGAAAGGCAGACTTAGGCATCACCCCCGGAAATCACCACTTTTTTCTTTTCGTCGTCAGCTGTTTCTTCAGCTTGACCCGACGCTTCGTGCTCCGTTTCCAATTCGTCGACGCGTTCCATCAATGTCGCCACTTGGGCGCGCAGATTGTCGATGGTGCGCAGAACCGGGTCGGGGCAGCCGTCGGTCGGCGTGCCGTAGGCGACGAAATCCTTTGCATGTTCCTTATCGCGCGGCATCACCACGCGGGCCGGAATACCCACCGCCGTCACACCCGGCGGCACGTCGCGGGTCACCACCGCATTGGCGCCGATGCGCGCATCCTTACCCACCGTGATGGGGCCCAAAACCTGCGCCCCCGAACCGACGATGACGCCGTCTTCCAACGTCGGGTGGCGCTTTTGGTTGACCTGCTTGTGACTGTCAACGCTGGGCGAAATGCCGCCCAGGGTGACAATTTGGTACAGTGTCACGTCGTCGCCGATTTCGCTGGTTTCACCCACCACCACGCCATCGCCATGATCAATAAAAAAGCGCCGCCCGATGGTCGCGCCGGGGTGAATTTCGATGCCGGTGAAAAACCGCGCCGCTTGCGACAAAATTCGTGCTACAAAATGAAAATTGCGTTTCCACAGCCAGTTGGACATGCGATAAACTTGGATCGCATGGAAGCCGGGATACAGCAAAGCCACTTCCAAACGCGACCGTGCAGCGGGGTCGCGAGCAATAAACGAATCGATATCTTCTTTAAGCCTCTTGAAAAACATGGCTCATCCAATATGTTTGTGTTCAAGTGTTCGCAGGCAGCAGACCGGGTAAACACCGATCACCGCCTTGCGCAACGCCCGCACTTAATGTTGCATTACACGTTACGAATATAAGATACCCGACTACTGCAGTCAAGTATTCTGGGTGGTGCTTCATAAAAAAATAATCCTCCGGCACAACACGGATCGATTTATCGCAACCTGTTGAAATTAAAGTGGTTAATTAAACTCCATGCCTGAAGTCATCTTCAACGGTCCCGAGGGACGCCTCGAAGGGCGTTACCATCATTCAAAGAAACCCGGTGCGCCAATTGCACTGATTCTGCACCCCCACCCCCAGTTTGGCGGGACCATGAATAACAAGGTCGTGTACGCCATGTACAAGTCCTTCGTGAAGCGCGGTTTTTCGACGTTGCGGTTCAATTTCCGTGGCGTTGGACGCTCCCAAAGCACGTTTGACAACGGCCAGGGGGAAATGAGCGATGCGGCTTCGGCGCTCGATTGGATGCAGGCGCACAATCCCAACGCGTCCAGTTGCTGGATCGGCGGATTTTCTTTCGGCGCGTGGATTTCCATGCAGCTGATGATGCGCCGCCCGGAGATCAACGGCTTCATTTCCGTCGCCCCGCCCGCCAGCCAGCACGATTTCTCATTCTTGGCCCCGTGCCCGGCGTCCGGCATCTTGATCCACGGCGAACGCGACGAAATCGTTCCGGTGGATAGCGTCGATAAGCTGGCGGCCAAGCTGAAAAGCCAGAAAAACATCACCATCGATTATGACATCGTCAAAGGCTGCGATCACTTTTTTGGCGATCACATGCCCCAGCTGATCAAAATCGTCGATGACTATCTGGACAAATCCCTGACCAAAGCGGCTTAACGCGCCTTAGTACGCCCACGTATGCGGCTCAACGCCACAGGGGTGATGCCGAGGTAACGCGCGATATCCGCTTGGGTGACGCGCCCGATCAACTGTGGATTTTCATCGACGAATTGGCGATAGCGGTTTTCGGGCGTTTGACACAGAAAATCGTATTCGCGGCGCTCCTTTTTCAGCGCGAGCGCGAAGAAAAACTCATAAAAAAAGCGCAAAACCTTGGGGTCTTCGTCGATCAGGGCTTTCACGGCCGCAAAAGGCACCGCTTCGACCGTCACCGGCTCCAGGCAGACAACGCTGAAGGTGCTTTCGCCCACCTCCACCTGCGCGGCCAATGAGCCGGTGAACTGCCCCTCATGAATGAACGATTTGACGAATTCCTTACCATCGGCGGTGATGTAGAACATCTTCACCAAGCCTTCGCGGATCATATAGATGTAGGGTGCCGGGTCGCCTTGGCGGATCAGAAATTCACCGGCCTCAAGCGTGTGCACACGGGCACTGGCCTCGATGGTTTGGCAGGCAGGCTCACTTGCCCCCGCATCCGCGAAAATACCCGTCATCAAAAAAGTCATCGTGATTAACCTGGGTTAATTCCATTCCTTTTGCGCTGGGCAATCCTAGCCCAACGGAAAGGAATTACCATGCATCTTCACAATCGAACCATCATGATCACCGGGGCGACGTCGGGCATCGGCAAGGCGCTGTGTCGGCAATTGACCGATCAAGGTAATCACATCGTCGCGGTGGGACGCTCGACCGACAAGCTCGACGCGCTGAAGCGTGAGCTCAAGGACTCGACCCCCATCCGCTGCGATTTAACATCAAAAAGTTCCGTCATCGCGCTGGCTCAACGCATTGAGGGCGATGATTTGTCCGTGTCGGTGCTGATCAACAACGCCGCCGTGCAATACACCCCGCGATTTGTCGACGCCGACTTTTCCTTCGACAGCATCGATGCGGAGGTCACCACCAACTTCACCGCGATCGCCTGGCTGACATCGTTGATGCTGCCACGCTTGATCGAGCAAGCTGGTGGCAGTGCGATCGTCAACATGTCGTCGGGCTTGGCGTATTACCCAAAATCCTCATCGGCGCTGTATTGCGCCAGCAAAGCCGCGTTGCACAGCCTGTCGCAATCGCTGCGCTATCAACTCGCCGACACCAACGTAGGCGTGAGCGAGGTGCTGTTGCCGCTGGTCGACACCCCCATGACCGAAGGCCGGGGGACCAACAAGCTCACCCCCCAATTCGCCGCCGCTGAGACCATCCAAGGCGTGGAAAACGGCTTGGATGAGATTTTCATCGGCAAAGCGCGGATTTTGCCGTTTCTCAATCGAATTTCTCCGGCCCTCACCAAGCGCATTTTGCGCAGCGCTTAAGGAGTGCGACAGCCATGAAATCTTTGCTCAAGCTTGGTTTTGGCCTCGCTTTGCTTTTTGCCTCAACCTTCATCGTCATCAAAGCCATGGGCTGGATCACGGTGGACGACGTGCGCGGATGGCTGGAAGCGGGCCAAACCGCGTCGCCGCACACGGTCGGGATGATCGTTGCTGGCTTGCTGTTCGCGGACCTGTTCATCGCCGTGCCGACCCTAACGGTGACGCTGCTCAGCGGTCATTTTCTCGGCTTCGAGCTGGGTTTCGCCTATGCCCTAGCAGGCTATTGGCTGGCAGGCGGCACTGGTTATGGACTGAGCCGCGTTTATGGACGCCGTGCTTTGATGTTGGTCACCAAAGACGCCGCAAAAATCGCCGAAATGGAAGATATCTTCAGCCGTCACGGCCTGATGGTGCTGTCCATCGCCCGCGCGGTACCGATCTTGGCCGAGGTCAGCGCGTGTCTGGCGGGGGCGACGAAGTTGCCGATCAAGCGTTTCGCCTTGGGCTGGGCGATCAACTCCATCCCCTACGCCGCCATCGCCGCCTATGGGGGATCGGTGAGCAGCCTAAATGACCCCAAGCCAGCTATTTTCGCCGCCATCGGGCTGACGGCCACCTTGTGGGCGGCGTGGTATATCTTCAGAAAATACACCAAGCGCGCCACTTCCAATGCATCATGATGGTTGATGAAGATTACCGCCGCTCATCGGCTCGGACACCCCGGTGGTGGTGGGGAAAGTGATCGGCAACCAACGTTCGGTGCGCACCGCCAGATAGGCGAACGCCTGGGCTTCCATGGCGTCGCCGTCCCAGCCGACACCGTCGGCGGAGCGCACGTCCGCGCCCGTGGCGTCGCGCAGCTCTTTCATCAGCACCGGATTGAGCCGCCCGCCACCGGTTACGATCCAAGTGTTGGCAGGCGTGGGGAAATGTTCCGCCGCGCGCGACGCTGAGCGCGCGATGAACGCGGTGATGGTCGCGGCACCGTCTTCGAGGCCCAGATCCTGGGCGCAATCGCGGCAAAACTCCTGGCGATCCAAGGATTTCGGCGGTTTACGATCGAAATATTCGTGCGCCAATGCGGCAGCGAGAACTTCTTCGTTCACTGTGCCGACGGCGGCCAGCGCACCGTCACGGTCCAAGTCCGCGCCGGTGTGACGCAAAACCCATTCGTTCAGTGGCGCATTGCCGGGGCCGGTGTCAAAAGCCATCAGCCCCTCTTCGCCGACCCACGTCACGTTGGACACACCACCGATGTTGAGCACGGCGGCGGGCAATTTGATGTCGGGTGCGCTTTTGAGCAGCGCGGCGTGAAAAATCGGCACCAACGGTGCGCCTTCGCCACCGGCGTTGACATCGCGGGAGCGAAAATCGCTGACCACTGGAATGCCTAACCAATCGGCCAAAAGCGCGCCTTCGCCAAGCTGCACGGTGATGCCGTTTTTGGGGTCGTGATGCACGGTGTGACCGTGAAAGCCGACCACGTCGATGTCGGCGGCTTCCAATTCGGCGCGGCTGAGCAAGCTGTTGACCGCATCGGCGTGCATGATGGTCAAAAAGCGTTCCACATCGTCCGCACCCGGCGCGGCGCGCCCTGCGGGGCCGAGCACCCGGCGCAGGCGGTCTTTGAATTCATCGTCGAAGGGAACGGTCAGCGATGGGCCGAATTCCACCATGTCTTCGCCATCGGTGCGAATCAGCGCCGCGTCGATGCCGTCCATGGAGGTGCCGCTCATCAAACCGATGGCCGTATAGATTTTGCCTGTGTTCATTCCCTTAAAAAAGGCCCGAAGGCCCCTCCCCGTTTGTTTGGTGCACGTTGTGTGCTTGCGGCCATTGTGCTAAGTCCCCATCCAACATGCAACAGGCTTGAAACAAGCCCCCAACGGAACCCGGTTAGGCCATGAGTGAGCACACATCCGATTTTCTGAAAGCCGTCGTCGAACGCGGCTACATGCACCAATGCACCGATTTGGACGAATTGGACGCCCAAGCTTCAAAGGGTGTGGTGACGGCCTATATCGGTTTTGACTGCACCGCGCCGAGCCTGCACGTCGGTTCGTTGTTGCCGATCATGATGCTGCGCACGCTGCAAAAAACCGGCCACAAACCGATCGTTTTGATGGGCGGCGGCACCACCTTGGTGGGCGATCCGTCGGGCAAAGACGAAAGCCGCAAGATGCTTACCGAGGCTGATATCCAGGCCAACATGGACAGCATCAAGCAGGTGTTTGCCAAGTTCCTGACCTTTGGTGACGGCCCCACCGACGCGGTGATGGTCAACAACGCCGACTGGCTCACGGGTCTCAACTACATCGAATTCCTGCGCGATTTTGGCCCGCATTTCACCATCAACCGCATGCTCAGCTACGATTCCGTCAAGCTGCGCCTGGACCGTGAGCAACCGCTGACGTTCTTGGAATTCAACTACATGATCTTGCAAGCCTACGACTTTTTGGAGCTCAACCGCCGCCATGGCTGTGCGCTGCAAATGGGTGGCTCGGACCAATGGGGCAACATCATCAACGGCGTCGAGCTCACCCGCCGCTTCGATGGCGCGGAAGCTTTTGGCCTGACCACGCCACTGCTGACCACGTCGTCGGGCGCGAAGATGGGCAAGACCGCCGCGGGCGCGGTGTGGCTCAACGCCGAACAGCTTAGCCCTTATGATTATTGGCAATACTGGCGCAACACCGAAGACGCCGACGTGGGGCGTTTCTTGCGCCTGTTCACCGAACTGCCGATCGCGGAAATCGAGCGTTTGGAAAGCCTGGAAGGCCAACAGATTAACGAAGCCAAAAAGATCCTGGCCGACGAAACAACCCGCATGTGCCACGGTGAGGACGCCGCCAAGGCCGCCCATGCCACCGCACAAAAAACTTTTGAGCAAGGCCAATTGGGTGATGACCTGCCGACCATCGACATCGCCAAGGCTGAGTTCGAAGATGGCATCCCCGCCTTTGCAGCATTGGTGAAAGCCGGACTGTGCGCATCCAACGGCGAAGCGCGCCGCCTGATCAAAGGTGGCGGCGGGCGCATCAACGACAAGGCGTTTGCCAACGAAACCCAAGCGGTCACGCTGGCCGATTTGAACGATGACGGCGTTGCAAAACTGTCGGCGGGCAAAAAGCGTCACGCCCTGTTGCGCGCAAGCTAATCGGCGTTACTGAACACCGGGCTTATTGAACGGGCGCAGGCGTGACCGGTTCAACCGGGGCGACTTGCGGTGTCGGCGGCGTAAGCGGCTCTTGCGGCTTGGGTGCCTCTTGCGCTGGGGCTTTTTTCGGCACCACCTTGGTCGGAATCTCTTTTTCTTTATCCGATCCGGTGAAGATACCGCGCAACGCGCCAGGCGCCAGGGCGCTCAACGGGTTGACGGTGATCTCGACGTTATCGCCCACGCCTTTCATGGTGTAGGTGGCGGCAAACAGCCCGCCGCCTTTTTCCGGCCCGGTGAACAACTCGCCGATGATGGGAATTTTGCCCAACAGCGCGTTGATGGCATAGGCCGGAACCACTGTGCCTTCGATGTCCATGAGCTTATTGTCCATGTCCAGGGTGCCGCTGGCGGTAACCCCGATGGTGGGACCGGAGGCTCGTGAATCCGTCAGCTCCAACACCCCGCCCTCAAGCTTAAAGGGCGCGTCGAAGATATTAAAGTTCAAGCCTTCGCCCTGCAACGCGTCCAAAACGCCGGTCAGCGACATGATGCCGATCAGCTCGGCAAACGCCGGGGCGTCGATCATGGCGTAATCTTCAACCTTCAACACGCCTTGCAACGGCGCGTCTGGACGCGGGTCGGTGTAGGCCGCTTTGAGATCCAGCGTGCCGCCGAGGATATTGTCGTAAAGGTCCAGCGTCTTAAGCGCCGCACCGGCGTCGTCGGACGCAATGGACAGATAGCGCAGCCCATCGATATCGGTGTCGAGCAGCAGTTCGATGCTGCCGCCGCCGTCCTCACCATGAACCACGCCGGTGATGTCGATTTTGCGCCAGCCCGACTGCTCGCGGTACACGGTGCCAATCAAATCCGTCAGGGCGCGATCTTTGCGGATCATCAAGGTGTGGATATCCACCGCGACACTGAGCATCAGATCGTCATCGTCCAGGTTTTCACGTGGCTCCACCTTACGAATGCCGAGCATTTCGTCCCACAGCAAACTGGCGTCGAGGCTTTCGCCGCGCAGCACCAGTTCCCACGCGCCGCCCTCGACAGGCGTTAAAGAACCCGAAACATCGGTGTTACCCGAACGCATGGTGTCCAGGTCGATACGTTCCAACTGACCACCTGCGAAAAACTTCGCCGAGCCCGAAATATCCATATCCGGGGCCGACACCTCGAATTTGGGGATTTCTTGAGGCAAACCGTCTTTGAGACGGAATTCCAAAACCGCCGTGCCCGGCACCCCGGCGGGTTTGCCCCAGCCCAGTTCCGGTGCGGCCAGTCTGATGTTGGCAAGATCGATACGCGCCGACATCGATTGACGCCCATCGGCCAATTCCGTGTAGTTGACGTTGGCTTCCGCGCCGCCGGACATGTAACGCGACAAGATGCTCGGCACTTCGATGCCCAGCGCGCCCAGGTTCAAGACATCCTTGATGCTGCCCGACAGTTCATAGCGATCGCGAAACAACGCTGCGTCGCGAAAATCGTGATGCCAGACCAATTGCACCGGCACACCGCCCAGCCCCGCATCGCCTTTCAACACCAGCTCATCGTTGGTGACCGACAAGTCCAGGTCACCTTCAACCAAATCTTTTTGAAACAGCGCACCCTTGATGCTGGCGGCGCTGAGGCGCGCTTGCGCTTTGGCGACGACTTCGGTGGCCAACAGGTCGGCTTTCAACGGAAACTGCAAGCGCACATGCGCCGCCACCGTGCCGTCGGCGTTTTCAGGCTTGATGCCCAGTTCCGATGAAAAACCCAACGGCTGATGATCAATCAACGTCAATGCCGACGGAACCGGACCCAAAACATCCAGCGCGATATCGGCTTCGGGGAAATCATGGTGCAAATTGAACAGCGAGATATCGCCGCCCATGATCTTCAAGCCTTCGTAGCCATCCGCCTCTTCGACTTTGATGTCGAAGCGTTTTTCATTGAAGGTGGCGCTGCCCACCGCATTTCGAACCGGCGGCATCGGCGACAGGTAATCGACGCTCAGTCCATGAGCCTGAATTTCACCGGCAACCGATGCCAAGTTGATCGCGCCGTCGCGACCGGGGCGCAGCGCCAAGCTGATCGAAGCGCGATCCGCAATGCCGTCGCGCAAATTCGGGATCACCCAGGTGCGTGCATCGACACCCAACTGTGCGGGCCAATAGGACGGTAAATCGTTGAACGCCACATCGGCGATCGACCCGGTGATGTCCACCGACGGTCCTTGGGACCCTGCCTTCAAACCGTCTACGGTTGCCGTGACATGGGCCACCGGGCCGCGGCTGACACCGGCACGCGCGCCGCCCAGCCCCACCTGCATGTCCTTAACCAGCAGTCGCCCCGCTTGGTTTGAATAGCTGAGCGCGGCGGTGATGGATTTAAGCGGCATGTCATGATCGATGGGTGTCGGCAGATAGAAGGCCTCGCCATCTTTGAACGACACATCCAACGCCGAGATATCGAGCATCCCGTTCCCGCCTTCATACCGCCCGCTAACATGCAGCTCATCCACCGCGCCGCGCTGCGCCCACGCCAAGGCATCCAGCTTCGCCGCAAGCGGCACCGGCAAGGCGACGAACCCCGGCCCGCCGCTAAGGTCGAAACCGATCCCTTCGACGCGTCCGTTTTGTTCCATGCTCAAAGTGATGGTGCCCGACAGCGGCACATCGATCGTGCCCAAAATATTCATTTGCGGCGACAGCGATGCAAAATCGGTGGGTGTCACCTCATCGAAGCTGACGCCCAAATCGATCCGCTTGCCCGCCAGCGAATAACGGCCCAACACCGACACCGCCGCCAGCTTATCGCCCGCTTGCAGGTCCAAATCCAATTCGGCCTCAAGCCCGCCTTCGGCGCGGATGAATTGAGCGTTGGCGTTGGGCGCATGCCAAGTGGTGCCGAGCGCGCGATCGTCATAGGTGATTTCACCGGCGACGATGGAAATGCGTTTGAGGAAGCTCATCGCCTGTTCGGGGTCGGGATCTTGCAACATCAGCAAAATCATCGAAGCGACAAAATCGTTGGAACTTTCTTCGGTGCCTTGGATGCCAAGGGCAAAGCCGCCATCGGTGTGACGCACGACGCGAAAACGCGGTCCAAAAAATTCAACCGAGCGCGGTGCGACCGCCCCCTTCAACAAGGCTTCGGCGCTGAGCGAGATGGAAACTTCGGGAACCGTGGCGATTTCTTCACCGCTGGGCAATGACGTGCGCAGGTTGACGATGCGAATGTCCAGCGTGCGTTCCCACCCGGCCCAGGTGAGAATCGTGTCGTCGACCGCCAGCTTGACCGCGCCCTTATGGACCTCGGCCAGGGCGCCTTCGATGTAGGGCGTGAGAAAACTGATCGACACCGGACCCGACGCCAAGCGCCACGCAATCAACAGCACAGCCACCAGCAAGCCCACGCCGAGCCCGCCGATCACTTGAACCATGCCCCTGAAAACGCGTTTGACCAGTGGACTTTTCCCTCTGCCTCATTGCATGCTGGTGACACATCGTGGCGTCAACAGACTTAAAGAATTCAAAACACCATGCGGCTTTTTCAATTCGACACCCAAAACCTGCCTCAACCCGCCCACCAGGACCGTGTCATGACCGGTTGGGAACGCTTCATCGAAGCCGCCCAAAAAACCAACTCGGACGCGGCGGGGCTCGTCACCTTCGCCCAGGACCTGCAAAAGGACCCACTCGGTGCCAAATTGGCCGCATCCGTATTCGGAAACTCCCCGTTTCTTAGCGCATGCTGGATCAATGATCCACAGTTCACGAAGGACTTACTTGAACAAGGTCCCGACGCAATGCTCGACGGTGTGCTTGAAGCCACCCGCGAAGACAGCAAAAGCATGGACGAAGCGGCGCTGAAAACCCATTTGCGCGTCCAGAAAAAACGCCTCGCCTTGACCTCTGCGCTGGCCGATATTTCCGGCACATGGGATTTGTTCGCCGTCACAGGCGCGCTGTCCGATTTCGCCGACGCCGCGACCTCGGCTGCGTGCGCGTTTCAGCTTTCGACCTTGGCCAAGCGTGGCAAGATCAAGCTCACAAACCCCGACGATCCCGAACTTGGCTCGGGCCTAGTGGTGCTTGGCATGGGCAAGCTGGGCGGGCGGGAGCTCAATTATTCATCCGACATCGACCTGATCTTGCTGTTCGATCCGGAGGTGATCCAAACTGATGAGCCGATGGGATTGCAGCAAAGCTTCGTGCGACTGGCGCGTGGACTGGTCAGTCTGCTCGATGAGCGCACCGCTGATGGTTACGTGTTTCGCACCGATTTGCGCCTGCGCCCCGATCCGGGCTCGACGCCGTTGGCGATTTCCACCACCGCAGCGGAAATCTATTACGAAAGCATCGGCCAAAACTGGGAACGCGCGGCCATGATCAAGGCCCGGCCCATCGCCGGCGACAAGCAAGCGGGAGCGGCGTTCTTGGCGCACCTCAAACCGTTCGTATGGCGCAAAAACCTGGATTTCGCCGCCATTCAAGACATTCAGTCGATCAAGCGCCAAATCAACGCCCACAAGGGCGGCACCGGGATCAAGCTGCACGGCCACAATGTCAAATTGGGCCGTGGCGGCATCCGCGAGATCGAATTTTACGCCCAGACCCAGCAGCTGATCTGGGGCGGACGAGATCGCAATTTGCGCCCCATACCGACACTCGATGCGCTCAACGCCCTGGTCGCGGCCGGTCACGATAAGGCTGAAAACGCCGAAACCTTGGAACAAGCCTATCGCTATCTGCGCCGCGTCGAACACCGCCTGCAAATGATCAACGATGAGCAAACCCACACCCTGCCTGACGACGACGCGGGGCTTAACACCGTCGCCACGTTCTTGGGTTATGACGGCTTGGACGCGTTCGCGGACGAATTGTTGGCGACCTTGGGCCGGGTTGAAACCCTGTACGCGGAGCTGTTTTCCGAAGGCGAGCAGTTGTCCGATGCGGGTAGCGAGGGCGGCAATCTGGTTTTCACCGGCGGCGAAAGCGATCCCGAAACCCTCAAGACCTTGCGCAACATGGGCTACCAAAACCCCGAAGCCGTCGACGCCGCGGTGCGCGGTTGGCACCATGCGCGCTATCGCTGCACCCGGTCGGAACGCTCACGCGCGATCTTGACCGAACTGATGCCGCACATTTTGCGCGCCATGGCCTCATCCGCCGAACCCGACACCGCTTTGCTGCGCTTTGATGAGTTCCTTTCCAAGTTGCCCGCCGGTGTGCAGCTGTTTTCGATGTTCCAATCCAACCCGCAGATGCTCGACCTGATCGCCGAAATCCTTGGCACCGCACCGCGCTTGGCCGAACATTTGGCGCGCAAGGCACACCTGTTGGATGGCGTGCTGACACCGGGCTTTTTGGATGAACCGCCCAGCGCCGATGAAATGCGCACCGACCTTGATGAGGTCTTAAAAGACGCCACTTGCATGGAAGACGTTTTGGACTTGGCGCGCCGTTGGGCCAAGGACCGTAAATTCCAAGTCGGCGTTCAAATTCTCAAAGGCACCATTGTTGAACGCGAAAGCCAGCGCGCGTTGACCGATGTGGCCGAAACGCTGCTGGACGCGCTTCAGCCCCGGGTCGAAGCTGAGTTCGCCATCCGTCACGGCGTGGTGCCCGGCGGGGCGATGACCGTGGTGGCCTTTGGCAAATTGGGCGGCGGTGAAAAAACCCCAACTTCGGACATGGACCTCGCCTTCGTCTACGACTTCGACCCTGACGCCAGCGCGTCGGACGGCGAAAAGCCGCTCGCCGTCAGCCAATATTTCGCCCGTCTCAGTCAGCGCCTGATCAACGCACTGTCGGCGCAAACGGCAGAGGGCGATTTATACGAAGTCGACATGCGCCTGCGCCCCAGCGGCAACGCCGGGCCCATCGCCACATCACTGAGCGCTTTCGAGAAATACCTCACCACCGACGCCTGGACGTGGGAACACATGGCCCTGACCCGTGCGCGCGCGCTGACCGGACCCGATGGTTTGCGCGATCGCGTGCAAGCCGTGATCCACCAAACGCTGACGAGCAAGCGCGGCCCTGACAAGCTGGTCGTCGATGTATCCGACATGCGCGCACGCATGGACGCTGAGCGTCACACTGACATCCCATGGGAAATCAAAAACTATCGTGGCGGTTTGGTGGACATCGAGTTTATGTCCCAATACCTGCAGCTCAAGCACGCCCCCGCGCACCCGGAGATTCTTTCGCCCAACACCCGCACCGCGCTGGGCAACTTAAAAAATGCCGGCCTGCTCGACGCCGACACCACCAGCCGCCTGATCCAGGCCTTGGATTTGTGGCAATCGGTGCAAGGTTTGCTGCGCCTGACCTTCACCGCGAAACAGCGCGCCCGCCACGATTATGTCATGCCCCCCAGCCTGCAGCGCCAATTGTGCCGGATCACGCAGTGCGACAGCGTCATCGAGGCCGAAAACCGCATCAAGACCACCGCCGCCTGGGTGTTGGAAACATTCCACAACCTGGTCGATACCCCCGCCGAAACCGCACGCCCCAATGTGACGTCTGATTTAGCCTAAGGTGTTGATCTAAAATACAGTGCAGCACTCAGGTTTAACACTTTTTCTTGTGTTGTTTGTGTGTGAGGCGTAGACTCCCCTCCTCAAAAGCCGAAACGACACGGCATCAGTCTTTTTTATGTGGGATGGAGGATATTCATATGGCGGCAGGTGAAACACAAAAAGCAACCAAAGCAGTCAAAACAAAACCAACCGCGAAAGCCAAAGCTCCCGCCAAGCCTAAGGCCAAGGCCCATACCCTTCATCCCAACATCCACAAAAGCCACGCGCTGTTGCAGCATGATCGCGCCCATAAAAAGAAAAACCGCCTGCCCGATAACTACCCTTACAAAACCCGCATGAGCCGCCCGCAGTATGAAGCGCGCAAGCAAGAACTGCAGATTGAGCTGCTCAAGGTTCAAAACTGGGTCAAAGACACCGGCCAGCGCGTGCTGTGCATCTTCGAAGGCCGCGATGCGGCGGGCAAGGGCGGCACCATCAAGCGCTTTACCGAGCACCTCAACCCACGTGGCGCACGCGTGGTGGCGTTGGAAAAACCCACCGATGAAGAACGCGGACAATGGTACTTCCAGCGCTATGTGGAGCAGCTTCCGACCAAAGGCGAGATCGTGTTTTTCGATCGTTCTTGGTACAACCGCGCCGGTGTCGAGCGGGTGATGGGCTTTTGCTCCCCCGCCGAATACATGGAATTCATGCGCCAAGTGCCGGAGTTCGAACGCATGCTGGTGCGCAGCGGCATCCGTTTGTTCAAGTTCTGGTTTTCGGTCAGTCGCGAAGAACAGCTGTATCGCTTTCAATCGCGCCAAAACGATCCGCTTAAGCATTGGAAGCTGAGCCCGGTGGACGTGGAATCGCTCGATCGCTGGGATGAGTATTCCGAAGCCAAGGAAAGCATGTTTTTCTACACCCACACCGCCGATGCACCGTGGACGGTGGTGCGCTCAGATGACAAAAAACGCGCACGCATCAACTGCATGCGCAACTTCCTGAACGAAATGCCCTATCCCGGCAAAGACGCCGAAATCAAAATTACCGCCGATCCGCGTCTTGTTGGTTCCGCCGATACGTTCTATGAAACCCTGGACGACTTCGATCCGGAGAAGAAAAAGCTCCGCATCTGATCCTGGTATTTCAGTGAGGACCACATGAGCGTAACCATCGGCGACAAAGCCCCAGCCTTCGACCTGCCCACGGACGGCGGCGGGCAACTGAAACTTGCTGACCTCAAAGGCAAGACCGTGGTGCTGTACTTTTATCCCAAAGACAGCACACCGGGCTGCACCACCGAAGGCAACGATTTCACCGAACTTCACGGTGCGTTCGAAAAAGCCGGTGCGGTGATCCTCGGCGCCAGCAAGGACAGCGTCAAACGCCACGACAACTTCAAGGCCAAGCAAGGTTTTCCATTCACCTTGCTATCGGACGAAGACGGCGTGCTGTGCGAAGCGTACGGCGTATGGGTTTTGAAAAAGAACTACGGGCGCGAATACATGGGGATTGAACGCTCCACATTCGTCATCGACGCCAAAGGCAAAATCGTCCACGAATGGCGCAAAGTGCGCGTCAAAGGTCATGCCCAAGCCGTTTTGGAAGCCGTGCAAAGCCTGTGAAGCTAACCGAGGCCGCTTACGCCGTGCTCAGTTCAGGCGAACCTTGCGATAAGGTTCGCCTGACCTATGACTACGCGCGCATGTGGCGCGACGGTGAGATTTCCGCCATCGGCAACACGCGTCCACCGGACCGCCCCGCGCGCCCGGCCAAGCCTCAACTGTGCAGCCCCGCCGACATGCCCAAGCGGTCCACCGGCGGCGGCAAGCGGCGCGTCAATTTGGTCCACGCCATCGCGCATATTGAGCTCAACGCCATCGACTTGGCATGGGACGCAGTGGCGCGGTTTGCCGATTTGGATTTACCCAAGGCCTTTTTTGACGACTGGGTGCAGGTGGCTGAAGACGAAGCGCGCCACTTTGAAATGTTGGAAAAGCGCCTCAATGCATTGGACGCCCGCTACGGCGACCAACCCGCCCACGACGGCCTGTGGGAAGCCGCACTGAAAACCGCCGACGACGTTCTCGCGCGCCTTAGCTTGGTGCCGATGGTGTTGGAAGCGCGCGGCGTCGACACCACGCCCGCGACGGTGCACAGATTGCGCGCCAACGGCGACGACGCCACCGCCGACATCATGCGGCAAATCGGTGATGAGGAAGTCGACCACGTCGCCGCCGGGGTGCGCTGGTTTGAATATATCTGCGCGCTCCAAGGTCTCGATCCGGTGCCGACGTTCAAGGCGCTGGTGGCGAAACATTTCAAAGGGCAGCTCAAGCCGCCGTTCAATGTCGCCGCGCGCACCCAAGCGGGCATGCACCGTGATTATTATGAAGATCACACCCGCAGCGGTGGTGAGACTTGAAACATCCCGCTCAGCCCGTTAGTAATCATATGATCAAATTTCGCGCGCCGCCAATCCTGAGAGGCCAATCCTATGAGCGAAGACGCCAAGCCCGAAGAGCCGAGCGAAGATGCCAAAGCCGAAGATGCGGCTGAAGCAGATGAAGCTGAGGGTGCTGAGGGTGAAAGCGCTGAGGGTGAAGGCGAGGACGGTGCGCCGACAGGCTTAAAAGCCAAATTGCTTGGAAACCTGAAATACATCCTCATCGGTGTGGGGGTGTTTGTGCTCATTGGTGGTGGCGCGGGGCTTAATTTTTCAGGCATCCTGACCAAGGAAAAGCTCCACGAGACCACCATCGCGTTGCCCGGGCCGCCGGTTTTTCATGAAATACCGCGCATCACCATCGATTTAAAACCCAGCCCCGGACGCGCACGCCCGTTCATTCGCCTGACCATGCAGGCCGAACTGCAAGGCGAAAGCGCCAAAGCCGCGTTCATCGAAAACGAAATCAGAATCATGGATGCCCTGCAAGCCCACCTGCGCACCGTCACCGCCCCAGAACTGAGCGGCCAAGAAGGCACCGAGCGCCTACGCGAAGATTTCACCATCATCATTAACCGCATCATCGCCCCCGAAATCGCCATCACGGTGCTGTACAAAGACATTATGGTTCGGTGATCGGGTCGCGCAGGGCGAAGATGGGGGCGAGGATATCTGCGTCGTCCCATTCGCGCCCACCGATGGCGCGATAGGCAATGCGACCTTGGGGATCGACGACGAAGGTCGAGGGTAGGCCTTTCATCGGCCAAGCATCGGCAACGGCTGAGTCCGGATCGATCAAAATCGGAAAATCGAGCTCATAATCGCCCACGAACGACCAGATTTTATCTTCGTTCCCCCCGACATGGATCGCCAACATCATCACGTCTTGATCCTGCAGCGCTTGCCACGCACGTTGCATCGACGGCATTTCCGCGCGACACGGCGGACACCACGTGGCCCAGAAATTGACCACAACCACTTTGCCCTTGAAGTCGCTGAGGCTCACCAGTTCCCCATCCAAGTTCGTCAACTGAAAATCAGGTGCAGGTGGACGTTCCATCACCGGGCTCAGCCCGGAATTAGGCGATTGGGCCAACGCGGTCGCACTCGCCATCATCACCCAGAGCATCACGGCGAACGCACGCAGCACAGGCCATTTGGGTGTCAATCGAGACGTAAACGAAAGTCGGTTCATCACTGGGCGCACTCCAGGTTCTTAAACAGCTTAACGCGTCGCTCAGCGCCTTCGCGCCACACGACTTCCAGATCGAAACGGGTGCCCGGGGCCAAGCCAAAGGTGATCATGCCCCAGTTGTAATCGGCGGGTGCGAACTCTTGGAAAGAAGGAAACAGCGCCCACTTGAACGCCACCCGCGGCGCGGTTTCAACGTTCAAACGTCGCCACACCGGCTGCCAATCCGCGCGGGTGCGCAGCTTGCGCACATCGCCATCAACGACCAATCGCCATGCGCTCTGGTCGATGGTGATCGGGGGGGCGGCAGGATCATCGCCCTGATGACCGATGGCGGAGCGAAACACGCAGCCGTCTTGGATGATGAGGTCCACCGCCGTCGCGTCAAAGCCGCGACCCGCGAAAAAGCTCCGCACCAGATCATGGCTCAGGGACGCCGTTTCCAGGCATAGACCGCCACCTTGCCAGCGCAAAACATCCGGGCCGAGATCACCAGTTTCACCGCAACGGGTGTCTTGCGCATGCCCAAACGACACAGCGCTCACCATCAACACGGCGAGCAAGAAAGCAGGGCTTAGCCGTCGGAACATGGACTTGAGTGCGGACACCTCATCCCCTTGCATTTTCAAATGTACGAAGCGTTTAGTTTACACATTCGTTCACTTGATAACAGGGGCACTTTAGATAGGGTCAGCCGTGAGGTTACCTGCGCCCGCCAGGGCCATGACAGGCGTTGCAGTTGGCCAGCGACTTGGCCCGCTGCATCGAAGCACGTGAGACCTCACCACGGTGTTCGCTGACGAACCAGCGTTGTTCGGTGATGCGCATCGGACCATCGCCGGGCCGGGAGCCGGACAGCAGATAATTTTCGATGTGCTGGCGGGTCGGCTCATCCAACGAGGCGTCTTCGCCAAAGTGGTTGGGCAAGTCAGCCATGACTTTGCGCCAAGATCCTTGCGGCAACGCTTCGGGTCCATAAACCATATGACAATCACCGCATTCCTTCATGGTGATCTGATCAGTGATGACGAAACCGCCACCGGCCCCGGAGCCAAAGCCGCTGAGGCCACCCTTTCCGCCGCCGGAACCACCGCCGAACATTCCAAAAAATCCGCCATTGCCGCCACCGGACGCGTGAGCTTGGCCCAGTTGGGTCAGCGTCGGCGTAGCGTACGCCACCGTCGCGGCAACGCCGAGCATAGCCAAGGCTTTAGTGTAATTGATTTTTTTCTTTTGCGGTGCGGGTGTGCTTGTCATGAGGGGGGGCCTCTCTCGATGTGAGTGCTGTGTCATTTTTTTAAGCATAATGTCGAGCACCTGAATTGAGACTGAATGGTGTTGGCGCACAGCGTCGCCGTGCTAAAACAAGCTATGTGGTTACGATTGGATGGCATCAAACAGCCCCTGCGTTTCGATGGGGCGGATGAGTTGGTGGATGTTTTGCAAAGCATCCTCAGGGGCTGGTCGCTGACGCGCCTAGACAGCTGTTCGGATCTCGCCATGATCCAAATCACCAAAGGCCCCCAGGGCTATGAGCGACGATCGCCATGGATTGAACGCGGCACCGCCGTCGTGCATGGCGATCCGGTGGATGCGGTGTGCGATTTGTTGTTGGACCTGCAACACGCTTACATCGAAGACGCCGCCAATCGGGGTGCAGAGCCGTTGCTGACCTTGCACGCCGCCGGGGTGCGCTTAGGCGATGGCGACGACGCCGGACTGGTGGTGTTTCCCTCCACCCACGCCAGCGGCAAAAGTTTGCTTACCACCGCGCTGGGAGCTGCGGGCCAACGGGTGTTCGCCGACGACCAGTTGCCGATCGTGCCGGGCACGCCGACCTTGGGCGTATCACCGGGCTTTTTGCCACGCGTGCGCCGCCCTTTGCCGGACACGTTGGACGACGACCTCAGCACTTTCATCCGCAACCACGCGGGGCCGATCAGCAACAAGTTTCGCTATGTCGATTTGGCGGATGACGCAATGGCCCCGTTGGGCGAACAAGCGTCGATCAAGGCAGTGGTGCTGTTGGACCGCCGTGACGGAGCCGAAACAAGCTTAAAGCCCGCAGGCGAAAGCGAGGTGCTCAAAGCCTGCATCTTGCAAAGCTTCGGGCGCAAATTGGGTGCGTTGGAGGTTCTCGACCATCTACACGCGATGACCAAGGGCCTTGAATGTTACACGCTCAGTTATGACGATGCGCAAGACGCCGTGCCGGTGTTGAACGAAACGTTTGCTTAGTCGATGTCTTCGACTTGGCTTTCGCCGCCCTTGACCCGATGCGCCAGCGCCGCTTCCATAAATTGGTCGAGATCGCCGTCAAGCACCGCGCCGGTGTTGGACGTTTCCACCCCGGTGCGCAAATCCTTGACCATCTGATAGGGCTGCAACACGTATGAGCGAATCTGATGGCCCCAACCAATGTCGGTCTTGGCGTCGTGTTCGGCTTGGGAGGCTTCTTCGCGTTTGCGCAGTTCTTCTTCGTACAAGCGCGCGTTCAACATCTTAAACGCCGCCGCACGGTTTTTGTGTTGGGAACGATCGTTCTGACACTGCACCACAATGCCGGTGGGAATGTGGGTGATGCGGATCGCACTATCAGTCTTGTTGACGTGCTGACCGCCCGCACCCGACGCTCGGTAGGTGTCGACGCGCAGGTCTTTGTCTTCGTAGTTGACCTCGATATCGTCGTCGATTTCGGGATACACCCACACGGAGGTAAAGCTGGTGTGGCGCCGCGCGCTGGAATCGTACGGCGAGATGCGCACCAGACGGTGCACGCCGCTTTCGGTCTTCATCCAACCATAGGCATTTTCACCGCTGATTTTGATGGTGCACGATTTGATGCCCGCTTCTTCACCGGCACTTTCTTCCAGCCACTCGGTCTTATAACCGTGCGCTTCGGCCCAGCGCACGTACATGCGCGTGAGCATTTCCGCCCAATCTTGCGCTTCGGTACCGCCAGCACCGGCATGAACTTCGAAATAGCAATTGTTGGCGTCGGCTTCGCCTGACAGCAAGGTCTGCAGCTCAGCCTTGCCGGCGCGATCGCGCGCCGCCATCAATGCGGCTTCGGCCTCATTGATGATCTCGTCGTCGCCTTCCATCTCACCCATCTCGATCAGTTCGAGATTGTCGGCCAGATCGGTGACCAGATCGTCGATTTCCTTGATCAAACCGTCAAGCTTGGTGCGCTCTTTCATCAAGGCCTGAGCCTTGGCAGCGTCGTTCCACAGCTCCGGGTCTTCGGCCAGCGCGTTCAGTTCTTCCAGTCGAAGTACGGCTTGGTCGTAGTCAAAGATGCCTCCTCAGCAGTTCCAGCGACTGCTTGAGGTCTTGAGTAACGGTTTCGATCTCGGCACGCATGATGCGGCAAATCCTTATAAAAGTAGGATGGAGTGGTTAGGTGGTTTGTAGCCAAAAGCCGCGAACGACACAAGTTGCCTTTCGCCAGACTTACGACGCCAAGCACACCCGGTTGCGCCCAGCATCCTTGGCTTGATACAGCGCGACGTCGGCCTGTTCGATCATATCGTCGATCTCGACAAGGTCACTCATCGCCGATATCGAGGCCACGCCCAGACTGGTGGTGATACGCACCGCGCTCGGACCGATGTCGAAAAGCTCGGCTTCAACCGCCAAGCGAATGCGTTCGGCGACGTGATGCGCTTTACCCACGTCGGTGGCGGGCAGCAGCATCGCGAACTCTTCACCGCCCAGACGCACCAGCACGTCTTGGGCGCGCAACACCCCGTGGACGATATCCACAACCCGTTTGAGGACCGCATCACCCGCCATGTGGCCGTAGGTGTCGTTGACCGATTTAAAGTGATCCAAATCCAAAATCACCAACGACACAGCGCTCCTTTCGCGACGGCCTCGGGCGAAGATATGATCTGCGACGGCATGAAAAGCGCGACGGTTGAACGCACCTGTCAGCGGATCGCGCTCGGCTTGACGAACCAGGTCTTTTTTCAAATATTCCATGATGATCGCCATATAAGCCATCGCCGAAACCATCGACACGGCAAGGCCGTTCAACAAGCCTATTTGAATGGCGCCCGACGGCTCCAACAAGCCCTGTCCGCTGTCCCCCGATAGCGCAACCACCACCCGCACCACCTGCACACAAAAGCTCCAGACGAACACCAGCGACATGAACTTAACGCTAAAATAGATCTCGTCCCCTTCGCGAGGCCACAGGGCACGTACGAACAGCACATCAAACGCCCCAATGATCAGACTTGAAAGAACAACACGCGCCATAAAGCTTGGCTCAAATATGGTCCAATAGACCATCGCCGACATGAGGACACCATACAACACAAGATGCACAGCGGGTCGGATCGGCCTTCGCTTCATAAAGACGATGTTGCCTTGCCAAATGAAATGAAAGCCTAAGATCATAAAGCCCTGCCCGAGCAAAACAGACGCGGTCAATGGAATGGCATTGCGTAGCGTAAAGGCCAGCAAACCAATCGTGACGAACACACGCCCCAACGTCCATAAACTGACGCCGGGAATCGATCTGTTGAGATGCCAGGCAAAAATCAAAATGGCGGTGGCGAGCACATGCGTGACCGTCAGCGCAACTAACAGCGTGAAAGGATCAAGGGTCAATACAAACCGCCAGTTCCCGCCGCAGGAGCTTGACCGCCGCCGCCGTTATTCGCCTCAGCGCCCAACACTTGGGTGTTGTCGCGCGGCACGGTGCCGGGTTTAAAAGCTTCCAAGATGATGCCCTTGTCGCCGCTGTGTGCGGGCAATCCACTGGTCGCGTTTATGCGCACCAGATGCACGCCCGATGGCAAGCGAAACGGCACCGGCGGTTGGCCTTCCAGCGCGCCTTTCATGAAATCGCGAAAAATGGGCGATGCGACGGACGCACCTTGTTCGCGCGGGCCCAGCGAGCGTGGTTCGTCAAATCCGGTGAACACGCCCACCGCCAAATCGGGTGAAAAGCCGATGAACCACGCATCGCGCGCATCGTTGGTGGTGCCAGTCTTGCCGCCCAGCGGTTTACCCACGGCTTTGACGCGACGCCCGGTGCCGCGCTGCACGGTGCCTTCGAGCATTGATACAATCTGGTATGCACTGGTTGGATCGGTCAGCTGTTTGCGTTCATCGGGCACGCTGGGCACCGCTTGACCGGTCCACGCCACCGCTTCGCAGCCCACGCAGGGACGCTTGTCATGACGGAAAACCGTGTGGCCGTTGCGATCTTGAATGCGGTCGATAAAGGTCGGTGCGATTTCTTTGCCGCCGTTGACCAGCATCGCATACGCCGCCGTCAGATCCAGCAACGTCGTCTCACCCGCGCCCAGCGCCATGGACAGCTGTTCGGGCAGATTGTCGATGATGCCAAAGCGCTTGGCGTATTCGGAAATTTTTTCCATGCCCACGGTTTGCGCCAAGCGCACGGTCATCAGATTGCGCGACTTTTCAATGCCCAGTCGCATGGTCGACGGGCCATAGAATTTCTTGGTGTAGTTGGCCGGTCGCCACTTGGGCAGGCCCGGTCCTTGATCGATCACGAACGGCGCGTCGAGGATCAAGGTCGAGGGCGTAAAGCCGCTGTCCAACGCCGCCAGATAGACGAACGGTTTGAATGCCGAGCCCGGCTGACGCTTGGCTTGGGTGGCGCGGTTGTATTCGCTGGCGTTGTAATCGAACCCGCCCGACATCGCCAACACCCGGCCAGAGTGCGGATCAAGCGCCACGATGGAACCTTGAATTTCAGGGATTTGGCGCAGCGCATAAGTACCCGCCGGATACGCAACGGTCTTTTTCTTTTTGCCTTTGCCGGTGGTGTAGCTGGTGACGGCTTCCACCGCGATCACGTCGCCAATCGCAAGAACATCCGCGGGGCGATGCACCACCTTGTCCAGATATTCACCTTTAAGCCATTTGCGCGCCCATTTCAGTTCGCGCAGCGGCACCGTGGCCGCACCAACGCCTTTGACGATGATCGAGACGACCTGCTCATCCACTCCCGTCACCACGGCAAGGTCCCATGCGCCGATGCCCTTGGGCGGTTCCATGGTTTCCAGCGTGATGGTAAAGGCGGCGGTATCTTCGATCCGCGTAATGGGGCCGCGCCAACCATGGCGGCGATCATAAGCGATCAAACCGTCACGCAGCGTACGTTCGGCGATTTTTTGCAAACGCGGATCGAGCGTGGTGTGCACGCTCAAGCCCCCGGTGTACAACGCGTCTTCGCCGTATTGGTCATAGAGCTCCCTACGCACTTCTTCGGCGAAGTAGTTGGCGGTGACGAATTCGGCTTCGGCCCGGCTTTCCACCACCAGATCGTCGGCTTGGGCCATGCGCGCCTGGGCCGGGGTGATGTATTCGTCTTCGCGCATCCGCCCGATAACCCAGTCGCGCCGTTCCAGCGCGGCGGCCTTTTTGCGCACCGGATGATAATTGTTGGGCGCTTTCAGCAATGCGGCCAGATAAGCGGTCTCGGCGATCGTCAGCTCATCGAGCGACTTGTTGAAATAGTTCAACGCCGCCGCCGCAACCCCGTAAGAGCCCGAACCCAGATACACCTCGTTCAAATACAGCTCTAAGATGCGGTCCTTGGTAAACGCGCGTTCGATGCGAAACGCCAAGATCGCTTCTTTGATCTTGCGCGAATAAGAGACTTCGTTGGTGAGCAGGAAGTTCTTCGCCACCTGTTGGGTGATCGTCGATGCGCCCACCGGGCGACGACCGGACCCGTAATTTTTGATGTTGGTCAGCACCGCGCGGGTGAGGCCTAAGGGATCAATGCCCGGGTGGCTGTAAAAATGCTTATCTTCCGCCGCCAAAACGGCATGGATGATGCGCCGGGGCATGGCGCGAATGGGCACGAACACGCGCTTTTCGGTGGCATATTCCGCCAACAAGCGCCCGTCGCCCGCATGCACGCGGGTCATCACCGCCGGTTCGTGGTGCGCCAGTTGTTGGTAATCGGGCAAGCCCTTGCCGAAATGCCAAAACACGTACACGCCCGCCCCCGCCGCGGCGAAACCGCCGAACAGGACCAGACCGAACAGGACCAATATGATTTTAAATAATCGCTTCATTTCCCTAGAACTTAAGTGAACTCAGGTCGTTACTCAATACGCGGATAATATGGCTGTCCTATGACAACCACAGGCCGGAAACGTAATCTGGAAAGAAATCAGCGCGTGCGCGCTTCTTGGATGCCGGTGAAGTGACGATCGATGCCCTTGACCATCGCCGCCGCCATTTTGCGGCGGTAATCGCGGTTGAGCAAATTGCGCTCGTCTTGGCGGTTGGACAAAAAGCCCGCTTCGACCAGAACCGACGGCATATCGGGGGCTTTCAACACCGCAAAGCCTGCAAAACGGTGGGAATTGCGCAAAAGCTTGACCTGACGGCGCAACTCACCCACCAGTTCTTGGGCGAACTTGGCCGACTGGTTCATGGTTTCGCGCTGGGCCAAATCCAGCAAGATGTTGCTCACGTCGCGGCTTTCGGTGGACAGATCGATGCCCGCGATCAAATCGGCTTTGTTTTCCTTGGCCGCCAGTTTCGCGGCCTCTTTATCCGAAGCCTTTTCCGACAGCGTGTAGATGGACAGCCCACGGGTTTTGCGATTGGGCACCGAATCCGCGTGAATCGACATGAACAATTCCGCACCGGCGTCGCGGGCCACCTTGACCCGGTCGCGCAAGCGCAAAAAGATATCGCGATCGCGCGTCAGCACCACTTTGTAGCGCCCGGTGGCTTCCAAAGCCGTGCGCAGATCGCGCGCCAGCGCCAGCGTGACGTTCTTTTCATAGGTTTTGCCCACCCCGATGGTGCCCGGATCGACCCCGCCGTGGCCAGCGTCGATGGCAATGATGCGCTTGCCGGGGATCGAAGGTTTGCGCGGCGGCAGCATCGCCGTGGCAATGTTCGGTTTTGCGGGCGACACAATCGCAGGTGATACAATCGTTGGCGGGCTGTCCGGCGTGACCTTGGCCACCAGCTCGTCCAAGCTTTTGCGCGCTTTGGCGCGTTGTGCGGCCAGGGTTTCCAGGAACTCGGTCTCCGACGTTGGGGCCAAGTCCAACACGAACCGCCACCGCCCGCCGTTCACCGGCTTGAGCATGAAGCTGTTTTGCACGTTCACCGGGCCCTTGACGTCCAGCACCATGCGCGACGTGCCGGGCGAAAACAGGCCGTAGCGCATGCGGCTCAACAGCCCCTTGTTTTCCGCGACGCTTTGATTGGCGATTTTCCAATCGACTTCGGGAAGATTGACCACCACCCGGTAAGGACTGGGCAGCGTGAAGACCTCAAATTTCAACGATCGGTCGACATCCAAGACGATGCGCGTGCGTTCGCCATGCTGGCCGATGCGCACGTCCGAGACTTGCGCAGAGCTTGCAGCAGCTGCCGATTGCCCCATCCACGCAGGCGCAATCACCGCCGTCAAGACCAGCGCAAACAGCTCTAAGTCCTTCAATAACCAGCATTTTAGACCGGTTTTTGGTACGCGAAGGCTCATTGGCGAGGGCGGCTCCCGTTTCATTCTTGATGCGCAATTCTTTGTGGATTTAGGGTGGCAATATAAATCAATAAGATGATTGTCTAATCAATTTACTACCGTTATCTTAACCCTCATCGGAATTTAATGGGTAAAATCCCATTATGCATCCGGTTTTTGAGAGTTTTCCGCAAGCGCGGAAAGCGGAAGGCGGCCATTCCCTTCGTTTATTCGCCGCCAAGAGGTTCCGCCAAAGGGCCCCTGTGTACTTTGATGATCTATCATCGCTACACCGTCTTCCCTTGGTTTCAGGAATACCCCCGCAAGACTGCGCTTGCTATTGAATGAAGGTTTTAACCCTATGCTTGCCAGCAGCGCGCAAGCCGCATTGACACTGTCTCCTGCCGTCTACACGACGGCGGACGTGTTTGCATGCGCGCCTGGCAGCAATCAAAACAGCGTATCCGCACATCCCCCAAGCCAGAGTATAAGCTCTGGTTTGGCCGATTGTGGGTGCCCTTGGAGTTCCAATTTAAATGACCAAACGCATGCTTATCGATGCGACCCACCAAGAAGAGACCCGGGTCGCGCTCGTGGATGGGAACCAGCTTGAAGATTTCGACGTTGAGGTATCTTCCAGAAGGCAGTTAAAAGGCAATATCTATCTCGCCAAAGTCGTCCGTGTGGAGCCCTCGCTCCAAGCGGCCTTTGTCGACTATGGCGGAAATCGCCATGGCTTCTTGGCCTTTAGCGAAATTCATCCCGACTATTACCAAATCCCGGTATCGGATCGCGATGGCGATGGCGATGAAAACGACGCCCCCGAGGCTGCCGAAGCCGCCGAGGCGCAAGACAGCGTCAGCGAAGACGCGCCCGAAGCTGGCGACGATGCCGATAACGGTGAAAACGGCGATGCCGAGGGTGAGCCCGAAAACGGCGGCGAAAACGGTGGCGCGGTCGAAACCTTGGGCGGCGACGAAGCCGACGAGGTTGAAGAATCGCACCAACGCCGCGCCCCCAGCGCCAAACAATACAAAATCCAAGAGGTCATCAAACGCCGTCAGGTGTTGCTGATCCAGGTCGTCAAGGAAGAACGCGGCAACAAGGGTGCAGCGCTGACCACCTATATGTCGCTGGCCGGTCGCTATTGCGTACTGATGCCCAACACCGCACGCGGTGGCGGCATCTCGCGCAAGATCACCAATTCCGCCGATCGCAAGTCGCTCAAAGCCATTTTGTCGAGCCTCGATGTGCCCCACGGCATGGCCGTGATCCTGCGCACCGCGGGCATCGGACGCACCAAAGCCGAAATCAAACGCGATTTCGAATACCTGATCCGTTTGTGGAACAACGTGCGCGATCTGACGTTGCAATCGACCGCGCCGACGTTGGTGCATGAAGAAGGCGACATCGTGCGCCGTTCGATCCGCGATCTGTACACCCGCGACATCGAAGACATCCAAGTCGAAGGTGAAGACGCGTATCGCGCCGCCAAGGATTTCATGAAACTGCTGATCCCCAGCCACGCGCGCAAGGTCAAGCAATACAAAGACCCTTCCGTTCCGTTGTTTCGCAACGCCGGGGTGGAAAACCAGTTGGACGCGATCCACAACCCCGTCGTGCACCTGCCGGCGGGCGGTTACTTGGTGATCAACCCGACCGAAGCGTTGGTGTCCATCGACGTCAACTCGGGCCGCTCCACCAAGGAACGCAACATCGAAGAAACGGCGGTGAAAACCAACCTTGAAGCCGCCGAAGAAGTCGCGCGCCAATTGCGCCTGCGCGATTTGGCCGGTCTGGTGGTCATCGATTTCATCGACATGGACGTCAACCGCAACAATTCCCAGGTCGAACGGCGCATGAAAGAAGCGCTCAAACACGACCGCGCACGCATCCAAGTGGGCCGCATCAGCCCGTTCGGCTTGCTGGAAATGTCGCGCCAACGTTTGCGTCCCAGCCTGATCGAAACCTCATCGGAACCCTGCCCGCACTGTGGCGGCACCGGTATTCGCCGCTCGACAGAATCCACCGCGCTGGTGGTGCTGCGCGCCATCGACGAAGAAGGCGCCAACCGCCGCGCTTCGGAACTGACCGTGCACGTGCCGACCTCGGTGGCGCTGTACATCTTGAACCACAAGCGCGACGCCCTGGTCGAATTGGAAGCCAAGTACGGCATGCAGGTGATGCTGACCAACGATGATTCACTGGTCCCGCCCGACCTGCGCTTGGAACGCACCAAAAACATCAACGGCGAAACCATTTCTGAAATGGTCGCCAACGTGCGCCCCGACGCCGCCGAAGAGTCCGGTCGCAAACGCAAGCGCCGCCGTCGTGGCCGCAAGCGTGATGAGGACGGCACGGAAATGCAAGTCGATGCCGCCGAATCCGGCGACACCGCAGCCGAACGCACCACCTCGGACACATCCGAGGATGGCGAAACCGGTGAAGAAGGCAAAAGCAAACGCCGTCGCCGTTCGCGTCGCGGCGGTCGCCGTCGCCGTAAATCCATCGAGGCTGCGGAAGGCACTAACGTCGAAGGCACGGAAGCAACGCCCGCTGAAGCTACCGAGGGCGAAGCCGCCCCGGTTGAAGCCGAAGCCGCCGCTGAAGGCACGCCGGAAGGTGAAGAAAAGCCCAAGCGCCGTCGCCGCTCGCGCCGTCGCAAACCTGCTGAAACCGATACGCCAGAGGCCGCACCCGCTACGGATGAGGCTGCTGATGAAGCGGCACCAGCCGAAGCCGGGGAAGCCCCGGTTGAAGCCGCGACAGATACAACGACAGCAGAGGGCGAAGAAAAGCCCAAGCGTCGCCGTCGTTCACGCCGCAAGCCCGCCGCCGCTGCTGAAGCGGAAGCCGGTGCTGAAGCAGAAGCACCTGCCGTCGAAGCTGGTGAAGCCAAAGCGGATGAAGGCGAAGAAAAGCCCAAACGCCGCCGCACCCGCACGCGCAAAAAGCCTGAGCCTAAAGTCGAGGCCGAAGCGGAAACTCCAGCTGCTGCTGAACCGGTGGTCGAAGCCAAGCCGGAACCGGAATCGAAACCGGAACCTGCCGCCACTGAAGAAAAACCAGCCCCGGCAGCCCCGCCCGCCGGCGTCGAAACCGTGGTCGTCGGCGAAGTCGCCGAAAAGCCCAAACGCAAAGGCTGGTGGAACCTCGGCGGCTAACGCCTCTCCACTGCAAAAACAAAAAGGCGCGGACCCCGGTCCGCGCCTTTTTGTGTGTCCGCACCATACCGTCACTCCCGCGCAGAGACGGGAGCTGAGCTCCCCCATCGCGTGGATTCCCGCCTACGCGGGAATGATGAGGAGAGTGGGGTACGTAGACACCTTACGTGCTCAAGCCATTTCCCCCAATCCCCCTCAACCGTCGCACCGCCTCGGCCATGTCGTCTTGGCTTCCGGCGAAGGAGAAGCGGACGTATTTGTGGCCTCGGGTGGGGTCGAAGTCTGTTCCGGGGGTGATGGCGACGCCGGTTTTAGCGAGGATGTCTTGGCAGAAGATTTGGCTGTCGTCGGTCAGGTGAGACACGTCGGCGTAGACGTAGAACGCGCCTTGGGCGTGGCTGAGTTTATTGAAGCCCGCTTTGGGCAATTCCGTGAGCAACAAATCGCGGTTGGCTTTGTAGCGCGCGACGTTGGCGTCGAGTTCCGTCGGGCAATCGAACGCGGCGAGTGCGGCCATTTGCGATAGCGTTGGGGCGGAGATGAACAGGTTTTGCGCCAAGCATTCCACCGGGCGCGCCAGACTTTCGGGAAACACCAACCAGCCCAAGCGCCAGCCGGTCATCGAATAGTATTTGGAAAAGCTGTTGACGACGAAGCACTCGTCATCGAATTCGCCCATGGTGTGGGCGGGTTCTTCGAAGGTGATGCCGTGATAAATTTCATCGGACACCACCCGCACGCCGCGTTCTCGACAATAGTCCGCCAAAGCTTGCAGCCCATCGCGGTCGATCATGGTGCCGGTGGGGTTGGACGGTGAGGCGATGATCAAGCCGTCAAGCTTGCCCTCGACCTTCTCAAGCAAGTGTGGGGTGGGCTGGAAATCGGTGTCCGGGCCGGTGAGGATATCGACCACCTCGATATCCAGCGCGGTGAGAATGTTGCGGTACGCCGGATAGCCGGGACTGGCCAGCGCCACCCGGTCGCCTGCATCGAACGCGGATAAAAACGCCAGCAAGAACCCGCCGCTCGATCCCGTGGTCACGGCGATGCGCGCGGGATCGATCGTCACCCCATACATATCTTTGTACTGGGCCGCGATGCGGTCTTTCAATGGCGGCACGCCGAACGCGTCGGTGTAGCCCAGCAGCTCTTGATCCAAGGCGTCGCGCGCGGCTTGCAGCACCTTTGATGGGGCGGCGGAGGACGGCTGGCCGACCTCCATATGCAAGACGTCTTCGCCCGCCGCTTCGCGCGCGTTGGCGGCGCGCATCACGTCCATGACGATAAACGGCGAAATCGCACCGCGCTTGGCGGCTTTTAAAGTCATCTACCCGCCCCGCCTACAACATCGATCCGGCGGCCAAGCCCGCACCGCGCGGATCGGCTGCCTTTTGACAGCGCGCCGGTGTGGTCGGCAAGCCTTCGGGGCAATACAAAACGTTCACTTGACCCAAATAAGGAAGTGGCGCCGTGGTGTGCCCCGCCGCCGCCAAATGGCTTTGCGCCGCCGGGTCCAAGGTCGGCTCAATATAGGTCACGTCGGGATCGCCGCCGTTGTGCACACGCGGCGCAGCCACGGCCTGCTTGGCACTTTCATCCAACAACACCATACGCGCCACCACACCGGCCAAAGCGGTCGGTGCGCTCACCCCGCCATTGGCCGCAGCGGCCATGCGAAACTCCTTGGCCGGTTCATTGACCAACAGCATCGGCGCCAAACCGGTCGGTCCGCGACCGCTGGCGTCGGGGGCGGCGGCCAGCAACACGCCGGTGCCCGTGACCACGCGTCCGGTGCCGAAGGCCGCGTTCATGCTCACCGCGCACGCCACCGCGTTGCCCGCCGCATCGGCGGCCATGAACGATGTTGTCGCCGCACTTTCATGACGGTTGAGCGGACGCGGGTTCAAGCTGGCCAACGGCGTTTTACGCTCAGAGTTGAGGTTTTGCGCCAAGCTTTGAATGCGGTCCTCGGTCATGGAAACACTTTGCCCATCGATCCAGGTTTCACGGTCGGAAAACGCCTGCGCCCCGGCTTCGGCCAACAGATGCGCACGCGTGCCTTCGTTGCCGCCGTCGAAATCGCCTTGTTCGATCAACATCGCCAGCATCACCGCGGCTTGGCTGGACGCGGCGGCGGGCGGCGGGGCGAAGTGGGCGATTTCGTTGCCGACCTCAACACGCACCGTGTCGCGCCAACGGGGGCGGAAATCACGCAGCGCCTCGACGCTCAACGATCCGCCCGCACGCAGGGTGCTTTCGACAAAATGGCTGGCGAACGGTCCGGTGTAAAACGGCCCCACGCCGCGCGCACGCAGCATGCCGAGGGTCGCGGCCAAATCCAGTTGTTCAAGTTTTTCGCCTTCCCCAGCGACACCGCCCCCGGTTTTCGATCCATACATGACCTGCGCCCCCGGATCGGCCAGCACAGCTGTGCCGATGGCGGCGAGATCGCGGGCGAAGGCGCGCGACGCTGGATGGCCGAAACGGGCGAAATTTTCCGCCGGGGTGATCACTTGACGCCACAACAGCTTGCCATGACGCGCTTGCAGGGCGAAGAAACCGCGCGGATTGGCGGGCACGGCGCTGGGCCGGTCCGCCCCGGCGGGAATCGAGCTTGGGGCTAAAGCGGTGAAATCGAGCGCTTCGGTCTTGCCCGATTCTTGATCGAACGCCACACACATCCCGCCACCGCCAAGGCCCGCGCGTGACGGCAAGGTCACGGCCATGGTGAAATACATCGCCGACACCGCATCCGCCGCGGTGCCGCCGGACGACAAAATATCGCGCCCGACCAACGCGGCGCGTGGCTCGTCTGCCACAGTTGCGCCCAAAAAGTCTGATACAAACCCGACTGCGCCTTTTTGCAAGGCGGGCTCGCTGGACCCGCATGCGCTCACACCGAGCGCCAGCGTAGCGACACTCAATTGACGGGTCAGGCTGCGGGTCTTAGGGTGCCCAGTAGAGTAAAAAGCGCGCGGGTTGATGGCAACCTTCTGAGAAACTTTAAAAATGGCTTTAAATGTGTTGAAGCGAATGCTCACCCCGATGTCCTTTATTTCGATCCGCCCAAAGGCGGGGTCTGGAAAAGTTGTGCCGCAAGGAATATCCCCTGTGCGGCGTTTATGTGCGATCGCCCTGGTCGCGACGCTGGTGTGGATGATGCCCAATTCAGCCGCCTTTGCGCAAGGGGGTCGGACCATCATTCGTGATGCAGAGATCGAAGGTATCATCCGCGCGTATTCCGCACCACTGTTCGTCGCAGCGGGAATGCCCGCCGAAAGCGTCAAAATCCGTTTGATCCAGGACCCCTCACTCAACGCGTTCGTCGCGGGTGGGCGCAATATCTTCATCCACACCGGATTGCTTTTGGAAAGCAAAGGACCCGATGCGTTGATCGGCGTCATCGCGCACGAAACCGGCCACATCGAAGGCGGCCATCTCAACCGCACCCGCGCCGCGATCGAGGGCGCGTCGATGGTGCAATTGATCGGCACGCTGCTGGGCGTGGCGGCGGCGGTCGGCAGCGGCCGCGCCGACGTCGGCCAAGCGGTCATGTTGGGCAGTCAGTCCAGCGGCCAACGCATTTTCATGAAGCATTCTCGCACCCAAGAATCCGCCGCCGACCAAGCCGCCATGCGGCTTTTGCAAGACACCCAACGTTCTGCGCGCGGTCTGGAAGGTTTCCTCAGTCAACTGGGCGATCAAGATATCCTCACCCCCCGCCTGCAAGACCCGTACGCGCAAACCCACCCGCTGAGCCGCGAACGCGTCGATACCTTGCGCGCCTACATCGCCACATCGCCTTATTCCGACAAACCGCCGTCCGATGCCGACGTTGAAGCCCATGCCATCATGGTGGCGAAGCTGTTTGCGTTCATCAACCCGTTCATCCAAACGATGCGCAAATATCCCGAAACGGACCAAAGCTTTCCCGCGCGTTACGCCCGGGTCATCGCCCATTACCGCCAAGCGGATCTCAAAACCGCCTTGCCGCTTTTGAACACACTGATCGACGAAATGCCCAACAATCCGTTCTTGTGGGAATTCAAGGGCCAGATGCTGTTCGAACACGCCCGCCCCGAAGAGGCGCTGGTGGCGTATCGCAAATCATATGCGCTGATCCCCGATGAGCCGCTGATCTTAATGGAATTGGCCCGCGTCGAGTTGGAAGTCGGCACGCCCGAGCTCCTCGACCAATCGATCGAGCACTTCGCCGCCGCCCATCGCTTAGGCGCCGCGAACGCCTTTTCATGGCGTCAATTGGGCATTGCTTTTGGCCGAAAGGGTGACATGGGCATGAGCTCATTGGCGCTGGCGGAATCGGAACTGCGCACCGGTCAGCTCGCCAACGCCAAATACCATGCTGGCCGCGCGGTTGAGCTTTTGAAAACCGGATCGCGCGCACACCTGCAAGCCCAAGATGTTCTGGAAGCCATCAAAGTGGCCAAGGCGCGACGTGCGGCGGCAAAGAACTAACCACATGAAGCGCTTGATTTCCGTGATTGCCGCCACCGCCCTAAGCGGCCTTGTCGTTGCGTCCTGCGCCAAGTCGACATACGTCGTCGTCCCCGATCAACCCAGCCCCGAAGGCCGCTTGGCGGTGATGGGGCCGGTTCGCAACTTCAATCTCGACGCCCCACCGGCGGACTGGATCATATCCGGTGGCGGCACTCACCGTGATGAAGCGGCAGCCAGATCGTCTTCCATTTCAAGCGTGATGCGCGACGGCGTGCCGGCGTTGGAGCTCAAAAGCGGGGCTGAGCGCGTGATCGCCGTGCGCCAAGTGAACGCGATGATGCTCGCCACCCCGTTTCTCAGTTGGTCTTGGCATCTCAGCAACCACGGTGAAGGCATTCATCCCATGCGCCTGATCGTCGGCTTTCACGGCGGCGCCCCCAAAGACGCCGTGCAAACCAGCCAAGGAACCGGCCTGCCAGCGCATGACCGCGCCATCGCTTTGGTATGGGGCGACACCGCGCTGAGGCGCGGTTCGCTGAGCCTGCCGTCCGCGAACAAACCGTTCGAAGCACCGATCTACACCGTGCGCGGCGGCCGCGAAAACACCCGCAAATGGTGGTTGGAACACGTCGATCTGTCCGACCTTTACGCCAAGGCCTGGCCCAACGACAACCGCCGACGCACACGCATCGCCTTTATCGGCTTGGCCTCGGCCCCGACGCAATCGCCGGTGCGTGGTCGCATATCGGGGATTTTGCTGACACATTGAGGCCACGATCGCACTGTACCAATGCGCAAACAGCCCCTAAGGTGGGGCAAAATCATCCAAGGGGAGAAGTCCATGTCCTTTTTCAGGACCGCTATCATCACTGCCACCGCCATGGTCGCCGTCGTCATCAGCGCATCGGTTGGCACTGCGAACGCCGACACACTCAGCGGTGCGCAAAAAACCGAAGTCGAGCAGGTGGTGCGCGACTACCTTTTGAAGAACCCCGAAGTCATCGTCGAAGCGATCAACGAGTTGCAGCGCCGCGAAAAAGTCGCAGCCGCCGAAAGCCAGCGCGCGGCGATGAAGACCATGTCCAGTGAGCTGACCGCCAGCCCCAACGACCCGGTCATGGGCAATCCCGATGGCGATGTCACGATGGTCGAATTTTTCGATTATCGCTGCGGCTTTTGCAAACGCGTGTTTGATGACGTGAAAACGCTGATCAAAGAAGACGGCAACATTCGCTATGTGCTCAAAGAATTCCCCATCCTGGGCGACGACAGCGTCTATGCATCGCGTGTGGCGATGGCCGTGTGGCTGCATCAGCCGGACAAATACCCCGCCGTACACACCGCGTTGATGACCAACAAAGGCGCGCTTGGCAATGACAAGGTGATGGAGCTGGCCAAAGGCGCTGGCGTCGACACAAAAGCGTTAGTCGAGCAGATGAACGATCCGAAAATCGATCAAACCTTCGCCACTACCCAGGCCCAAGCCCAAGCCCTGGGCATCACCGGCACGCCCGCTTTTGTCATTGGGCAAAACCTCGCCCCTGGTGCGATCCCGTTGACCGCCATGAAACAGTTGGTGGACGCCGCGCGCGGCATATCACCACACTGATTGTTCAAGTCATCCCAACGCAAACGGCGCGGCCCATATGGACCGCGCCGTTTTCATTTATCGGTTCCGTACGCTCAGCAGTCGGGCTTGGGCAAAACTTCCATCTTCGACATAGCCATTTCAACGGTGAAATCGCCGTAATCCAACATCCAGCGCACCGGGATGCCATTGTCGAGATAATCGGCCTCGATCTCATACATCGGTTCGCCGGTCTGGCTGGTGGGTTCGAAATACGCCAGACGGAAATTCCAACCGGGGCGTTTTAAGGCTTGGCTCTTAAACTGATCCGACAAAGCTTGTGAGCGCGTCGATATGGCGCTGACAAAAGTCACCAAGAGTTTCGCCCCTTCGATATCGGTGCCTTCGAACACGGAATTTTCAAATTGCGATATTCCGCGCGCGGCCTGCGCGAGGATGTGCTTGGTGTGTTCGATCGGAAACATGGTCCCTGCAGGCAAGGAAAACGTTACGGCTTCGGGTCTGACGAACTGCGCTTCGCCGCTGTCGCGCGTCTTGGTCATTTTCGCGCCGCCCAAAATCACGTCGTCGTCGCCCTGGTCACCCATCACGGTGAAGCGATACTGGCTGGCATCGTCGGCTTCCCATGACGAAAAGTTCAGCGTTTGCGGGATGACGTCACCCTCGGACGTTTGCAGGTACATGGTGCCGCTTTGGTTGACCAACCAGCCGTCACAGGTTTTCTTCACACCATAAGCGATTTGACCGCTGGCGGCAGCGACGTTGGCCCCGGGCTTGGCGTCCACCAGACGCACGTCATAGACCGCGCGATAAGACAGCAAATTTTCCGCATGCGCCGCAGCCCCAAAGCTCAAAATGGCGATTGCACTGCACGCACACGCAAAAGCGACTTTATAAGAAGAAAACATCAAATCTGGGCCTTACTGTTATCGTTTCCATCAGCTTACGACGAGCACAGGGCAAAAGAAAGGCGAACAACCCACACGAAGTATTGCGCAGTGCATTGTGCAGTGTAGGCTTACCCCCTACCTTGATCTGTAAAGCCGCTCACAAAAGTTGAGGAAAGCATCATGAAGGTCACCATCAACGTCGAATGCACCCCCGAAGAAGCGCGCGCCTTTTTTGGCCTGCCCGATGTCCAACCGATGCAGGCCGCGATGATGGACGAGATGCAAAAACGCATGAAAGACGGCATGGCGTCCATGGACATGGAAAATCTGATGAAGATGTGGATGCCCGGGGCGACGCCCAGTGGCATGCCGGGGCTGGATCAGTTCCAAAAAATGTTTTGGGATTCGATGACCGCGGCGACAAACGCCACAACCGGAAAAAAAGGCCCTTCCAAAAAGACTTAAGCCCTCTCAATCGAAATCGCGAACCCGGCCCCGGTTCTTTTTCACATCACCGCGCTTTTGCTTGCTTTGCAAACGGCGCTGTTTCGACGCCAAGCTGGGACGTGTGGCGCGTCGCGCCTTGGGCGGCTGGGCGGCTTCGCGGATCAGCGCCAAAAGCCTTTCCAGCGCATCGGCGCGGTTGCGTTCACGGTTGCGAAAGCGGTGCGCCGAAATCACGATCACCCCATCAATGGTCATGCGCCGCCCGGCGAGCACCTTAAGGCGGCGAAAAACGGCCTCGCTCAACGCAGGCGATTGCGCCGCGTTGAAACGCAGCTGAACCGCCGTTTCCACTTTGTTGACGTTTTGCCCACCCGGACCGGGGGCGCGGGTGAAGCGTTCCTCGATCTCGTCTTCCGACAACTGAATGGTGTCTGTGACGCGAATCATGACGAAGGCTCACACCACAACGCCTAAGCGCCGAAACGAACTTAAAGTTCCGGCAGCGGCGGCAGGTCCATATCCAAAATGCTCATGACAAAGGAATACGAAACTTCGCCTTCGTCTTCGTCGCGATGCAACACGCCGACGAATTCGTCGCCGATATAAACCTCGATCGGGGCATCCGCTTTCATGGGCGGGGGCACGGCGATGCGGTTGTTGCCAAAGGCTTTGCGCAGATATTCCTGCACACGGGAAATTTCGGTGGTTCTCATAGCGTTCTCGTCATACTTGAAAGGTGAGAATCAACATTTAGCACAGCCGACGCGCCGACACCATGGCTGAGGCCCCTTACGCCCTGAAACTAGTGCGGCGAGCCGCCCATGAACAAGATCTGCAAGGTCATGGCGACCCCCAGAACCACGCCAAGACCGACCATGATGCGTGCGGCTATGGCGTAGGGCTTTTGCGCGGGCACTGCAAATACGCGCCCCGCCGTGCGCCAAATGCCCACGAACACCACCGCGAAATAGAGATACATAAAACCGACCCAGCCCAGCAACGCCCAGCCGACATACTCATCAGACACATCGCTCAGCGCCAACAACAAGGCCGAAAACAGCACGATCTGCCCCACACCGCCAACTGCGCCCCACAGCCAAAAGGCTTGTGTCAGGCTTGTTTCGCCCCGCCACAGGGCGCTGAGGCCGCGCCGTTCGCTATTTTCCACCATAATATCCATCTTTGCTTTACCTGCCGCTAACAACGCCTATGTATAAATATGACGATTGTCGAAACGGATCAAAACATACGAGAATAACTTATGGCACATATTTTAATCATTGATGACGACCCAGACATCAGAGATTTGCTTTCCGTTTACCTGGAAAACGAAGGCCACGTCATCTCGCACGCCGAAAATGGTCAAGACGGTATCGATCAAGCGACACAATCACCGCCCGACTTGATCATCTTAGACATCAACATGCCGGTGATGGACGGCACCCGCGTGCTGCAAGCCCTGCGCGACGGATCACAGTCTGCAAAAATTCCCGTCATCGCGCTTTCCGCAGTCAGCGTGCCGGAAATGCGCGACGACATGCACAGGTTGGGCTGCGATGCCTACGTAGACAAGCCCATCGACTTTAAGGTCTTGATCGGCAAAATCGAAGCTTTGCTGGCACCATAAGCTCACCCGGGCGGAAGACTCACACCACGGCTTCGCTGGTGCGCATCAGATCGTACATATCCGCCAACGCCATATCGTGTTGACGATAGCTGATCACGGCAAGAATGTTCGTCACCTGCTCGCCATCTTCGGATAAAGGCAGGCGCACCACATTCAAAAACGCGCCAAAACCCTGAGCCGTGTCGGTGCCGTAAGCGGAAAACAACGGTGCTTTGCTCTGCTCAACGCGCACAAACTCGTCTTTGATGGATTTTGACAGCATCGACACCGGCACATCGTCGGGTGTTTTACCCGTCAGCTCCACATTATGGATCGAGCGCAAGCCCGAGCCATAAAAGCGATAGCGGAAATTCGCCCCCTGCGCGTCGTCAAAGCAATCGACCACCACCGTCGTCGGTATAAGCGCCAAAGGCAGCTTGAGCATATCGATTTCGCGCCACTTCGGCCCGATCCGCGTGCCTTTTAAAGTGCGCCAATAATCCACGGCCTCACGCAGGTTTTGCGGAAGGTCTTCATAGTTTACAGAAACATCGTGAATCTTCACCATGTGCGCATTCTCATACGTTGCCCAAACGCACCATTGCATAGGTCCGTGTACTCTTCATGACGCCCTTTACCGGTCTGGAAAGTCGGTCGTCCCCATGGCGGCGACCAACGTCAACAGGCTTTGCAATTGCTCAGCAGAAATCGAACTGACCTTATGATAACCGTTTAAGCGCTCTTCATAAAACCTCTGGGTGCGTTTGCGCGCATGATCGAACGACCAATCGCCGCGGTCCTTGCGCGCCGCCCGACACGCCAGCAGTTGGCGGTGATCGCTGATCACTTCGGCGCGAAATTCGTCAAACCACGTTTTAGGGCGATCGTCGGGGACGTAGCTCATTGTGTCATCATCAACCGGGACGACCATCGATGCGCGGACGCATCAAGATCGGCCCATAGATCGCACAAAAGGCTGCGAACGCCAGCGTCCACGCGCCCCCCGAAACCATCACCAACTCAGCCGCATATTCAGGCCACAGCGCCGTTGCCAAACGGCTCAGCGCGGCCACAGAAATCAGCACATACGCCGCGACGATCATCGGCGCAGCCTTGATCACCCGGCCCGTATGGCCCAACGACGCGCGCGTCATCACGCCCATCGTAAACGTCCCCACCGCACCGATGGTCAGCGCATGAACGGCATCGGACACCGCCAACAGATCAAAAGCACTTAAGCCCCGCAACGCCAGGCCCACGATCAGCCACACATAGCCCAAATGCAAAACCCACAAAATCGGATTGGACAGCGTGCGCCACCCTTGCCAGCCCGACAGGCGCGCGGCATGCAAAAGCGCCACAAACACCGTGAAGCCGCCAGCCAACGGATGGTCCGGTGCAAGCTGGTTGATCGCCAGCATGCCCCACGTCGCGTTGAGCACCAAACGATCCAGCTTGGGATTTTGGCGGACTTTGATGTTTGGATCATTGTGACCCAAAAAGCTGGAGGTGAAGCTGGGCGTCACCCGACCGCCCATCACCACGATCAACACGATGATGGCGTCCAGTCCCAGCGTCAGCCCATGCGCGCCCCAATCCAGGCCCAGCCCGTCAAATCCGATCACGCCCAGATGCGTCATCGCATTGGCGGCAATCAGCGCGGCCAAAATCGGCACGAACACAAACTGGCGACGGTGTTGCGGATCGATCAACGGACGCAGCACCAACGCCGTGAACCCAATCAAAAACAACATATCGGCGGCGATCACCAAACTGTACGGCATGTAGCCTTGCGCCCAAAACGCCACTCGACCGACCAGCCACAAGACGCTCAGCACAATCAAGATATTGCCTTTGCGGGCTTTGACCTTGGTCCAGTTGGGCACCACGGTGAGGAAAAATCCGACGATCGCGGCGGTGGTGTAGCCAAACAACATCTCATGGCCGTGCCACAAATGCGGTGCGGCCACCAAATTCAAATCGACGTGGCCGCTGTACAGCCCCACCCACAAAGGCACGCTGAACGCACCGAACAACCCCGCCAACAAAAAGAATGGACGAAATCCGTAATTGAACAGCGCAAAGCCGGATGTCGGCTGGGGCTGTTCAGCGAACGGGTCTTCGATGCGGATGGTCGGGGTGGCGCTCATCGGGGTCATGCTCCTCACAAAATATGCGGCATTGTCGCACACTGCCGCGCCCCAAACACCCACCAACATGTAAGGTTATTATCGGTTTGTGACTCTCATCACTGAACGGCGCCAAATTTGGCGGCTATATGGTGTGAAGATGACGAACGTATTGGAAAATCCGATGTTTAAAAATTTCAAGCCAGCCTTCATGGCACTGTCCACCGTTCTTGTGCTTGGCGCTTGCGCCGATCCCGAGATGCCGAAGCCCACAACCTATGTCGTGCCCGAGGAAATCGCCCCGTTCGATCAAGCCATCGATCATTATCGAACTTTGGTAAACGAGAACCCCGGTGAAATCGAAGCCGTGTTGGGCTTGGCGCGCAATCTGCGCTGGTCGGGACGCATTGCGGAGGCTGCCGAGGTTCTCGACACGTCTGCGCCGACACTGAGTTCCGAACCGCGCTTTCTGGCCGAACTGGGCAAAGTGCGTTTGATCCAAGGCCACAGTGCCGAGGGTGTGAGGCTGTTGGATCACGCCACCACAGGCGGCACCGACGACTGGCGTTTGTATTCCGCGCTTGGCATTGGCAACGATTATTTAGAGCGCTACCGTGATGCGGAAGCCGCCTACAAAAAAGCACTTGAAATGTGCCCTGACGATTCCGCTGTGATGAACAACCTGGGCGTTTCCCAAGGGCTGTCCGGGCGCATGGATTTGGCCATTTTCACGCTACAAGATGCGCTCAGCTACGGCCGTCACACGGCTAAAATCAGCAAGAACCTCAAGCTATTTCAAAACGCCCGTGATTTGTGCACCGACTGTTCGACCGATTATCTCAAGCAAAGCGGCGGCATGATCTTGGCCGCAGGCTTGATGTCCACGGACCGCGAAGGCCCGTGCACGCCCCAACCCCAATACACCGAACCCGCCGCCCCGGTGATGGTCGAAAAGTTGGCTGTACAAGCCCCCGCGCCGACCATCAACATCAAGGTGTTCTTTGAATTCGACAGCGCCATCCTCAAACCCGAAGCCATGGACGTGTTGGACAATTTGGGCGAAGCGCTGACCTATGGCGAGCTGAACAACTACCGTTTTCAGATCGCCGGGCACACCGACGCGGTGGGCACAGATGCCTATAACCAAAAACTATCCCAACAACGCGCCAAGTCGGTCCTGGATTATCTCATCACTACCTTCGGCATTGACGGGACGCGCGTGGATGCGGTCGGTTTTGGCGAAAGTCAGCTTCTCGATCCCAATGATCCCGAAGGCGACGTCAATCGTCGCGTTCAGGTTACGCGTCTCAAACATCTTTGAGCTGACCGGAAACGTTGAAAAACAAGGGCTGAAGATGAACGCAAGCTGAACACGGGTTTAAGGCCTGCTTCAGGTTGCCGATTCCATACTGACCATAAGAAAGTATCGTCAGTTCTGGGCCTCTTCCCCCCCTTTTCCCGCGGGTCTGGTTTTGACGACAGGTGACGCCGCCCTTAACGGGGCGGCGTCATCTATTTTTGGGGTCTTTTTAAATCGTCCAAGCTGTACGTCTGTTTAACGATGTAAAGCGGGCGGCTTTTGGTTTCGCGAAAAATCCGCCCGATGTATTCGCCCAACACCCCAATGGAAATCAGCTGCACACCGCCGAAGAACAAGATCGCCACCATCAGCGACGCATAACCCGGTACATCGCGACCGGACACAAACACCCGCAGCACCAGATACAGCGCATACAAAAGCGCCACCGACGCCGTACCTGTGCCAATCCAGGTCCACAGCCGCAACGGCACGGTGCTGAACGAAAACAGTCCGTCCAGCGCAAAGCGAAACAGCTTGAAATACGGCCATTGGCTTTCGCCCGCCTCACGTTCGGGACGATCAAAGGGCACGCCGATCTGTTTAAAGCCGACCCAAGCGAAAATCCCCTTCATAAAACGTGAATGTTCCGGCAACGCCATCAAAGCATTGATCACGGCCCGGTCCATCAGGCGGAAATCGCCCGCATCGGGCGGCAGTTTGGTGTCGCTGAGTTTATTGAACAGCGCGTAAAACGCCTTGGCCGTGGTGCGCTTGAGCCAGCTGTCTTGGTCGCGCGATCTCCGCGCGCCATAAACCACCTCATAGCCTTCATTCCATTTTGCAAGAAATTCGGGGATCAGTTCGGGTGGATCTTGCAAGTCCGCATCCATCACGACGACTGCCGCACCGCTGGCGTGGTCGATACCCGCCGTCAGCGCGGCCTCTTTGCCAAAACCGCGTGACAGCTCAAGAATGCGCACCGCCGGATGCTGACCTTGCAGGGCCAGCAGGCGATCTTGGGTGTCGTCGTCACTGCCATCGTTGACGCACACGATCTCAAACGCCGTCGCCGCACCGTCCAGGACCGGCATCAAGCGCGCGAACAACGCATCGACCATCGGCCCTTCGTTGCGCAGGGGGATGACGACGGATAGTTCGACACTGTGTTGTGTGGTTTTGGTCTTGCTCATAACGCTTAAGCTAGCGTGCTTTGCGCCGCCGCGTCCAGGCGCACTGAACGCAGCGGCAAAAAGCGATAAGCGAACTTAGTCGTCGCCTTGCAATTCGGCCTGGGCTTGAGCTTCGGCGATTTTCTTGCGCACATCGTCCATGTCGAGCGCCTTGATCTGCTTGATCAGTTCTTCCAACGCTTCTTCGGGCAATGCACCGGGTTGGGCGAACACCAGAACTTGTTCACGAAAAGCCGCCACGGTGGGAATGGACTGGATGCCGAACTGCGCCGCCACAACCTGTTCGGCTTCGGTGTCGCACTTGGCGAAGGTGACGTCGGCATGGGTCTCGGACGCGGCTTCGAAAATCGGACCAAAGGTCTTACACGGGCCACACCATTCAGCCCAAAAATCGATCAAAACAATGTCGTTGGTCTCAATGGTGTTTTCGAGGTTGTCGGCGGTCAACGCGATGGAGGCCATGTCCGTTTCCTTATCACTTTTAGGCCTTGTCGACACGGCCTTATGCACACATCGAACCCGCCTTTAATTAAGATTTTCCGAATATAATCTGCTCAGGGGGCAATTACCACCCCCCGGCGAAATCGCCCCAGACCTTAGGGTGATTTTGAGCTATCGGGTGTGATTATTTCGGTGGCGGCACTTTCATAAGCCATCCGCCCCGGCGGGAAATGCGCGCTCACCTCCGCCCCCTTGCCGACTTCACTTTCGATCACCAACTTGCCGCCGTGCAGTTCGATGAAGGTGCGCGACAGGTGCAAACCAAGGCCGGTGCCTTCGTATTGACGCGCCAAGGAGCTGTCGACCTGACCGAAGGGGCTGAGCACCTTGGGGATGTCTTCTTTGGCGATGCCGATGCCGGTGTCTTTAACGGCCAAGATCATGCCGCCACGACCGTCTAGACGCGCCGACACCATCACATGCCCACCCCGGGGCGTGAACTTCACCGAATTGGACAGCAGGTTGATCAGCACCTGCTTAATGCGTCGCTCATCACCGAACATGTTGGGCAAATTCGCCGCGATGTCGCATTCGATGCTGATGCTGTTTTTCTTGGCCCGCTCATTGACCAGACGCAAGCACGCTTCGGTAACCGTTTGAATGCTGACTTCTTCTTCATGCATTTCGAATTTGCCCGCCTCGATCGCAGAAACGTCGAGGATGTCGTTGATCAGGCTCAGCAAGTGCTCACCGGACGTTTTGATGTGTCCGGCATAATCCAGATAGGTGTCCGCGCCGATCTTGCCGAACATCTCGTGCTTGATGATGTCGGAAAAACCGATGACCGCGTTCAAGGGCGTGCGCAGTTCATGAGACATGTTGGCGAGAAATTCCGATTTGGCGCGGCTGGCCATTTCGGCATCCTCTTTAGCCTCGACCAAGTCCTGGGTACGTTCACGCACCCGCGCTTCCATAACGTCATGGGCGGCCTGCAGCATCTCTTCCTCACGCTTGCGCGCGGAGATGTCTTGGGCCACCAACATCAAGCGGTCTTCACCATCGAAAGCGATCACTTCGCCGTTGATCAGAAAATCGCGAACCTCACCCGACTTGGTTTTAAACCTCACTTCATAAGCCGTGACACGACCGTGCTCGGATATTTCATCAACCAAACGAGCGCGATCTTGCACATCCACCCAAATACCCAACTCAAGTGCGGTTTTTCCGATCACCTCTTCACGCGCATAGCCCAACGTTTCCAGCCACATGTCGTTAACGTCATGATGCAGGCCGGTGTTGATGCCGGAAATGGCCACCAAGGCCGGGCTGGCGCGAAACGCCAATGAAAATTGCTGTTCGGAACGGACGCGATCTTGTTCCGACAAAATCCGGTCGGTGACGTTGTTGCCGGTGCCCCGATACCCCTTAAACACACCGTCCGCATCAAAAACAGGAACACCATTGATGCGGATGTAGGTTAACTTTGGCACCCCGCCCAACGCATAAACGAAATCGTGGAACGGTCGGTGGGCGTTCAAATCGGCAAGGTGCGCGGCCCATTTATCGTGGTCTGTTTCCAGGTCCTCATTGAGGATGCTCTCGCGCGTTTTGCCCAAAAGGGCTTCCACCTTGACGCCAAGGATATCCTCGATGCGATCGCTGTAATACGTGAACTTGTGGTTCTCATCGGTTTCCCACAGCCATTCCGACGCCGCGCTGAGAAAACTCTGCAAGCGGTCTTCGCTGTCCAGCAATGCGGCTTCGATTTGGCGGCGTTCTTCGATTTCATACTGTTTTTCGGCGTACTGCTTTTTCATGATGCCGTCGGCACGGCGCACAATCGCATACAGCACCAAAAACAACAGCCCAAACAGCACACTCAACAACACCATCAATTCCCATGTCGCCGCTTGAATGCGCTGAACGGTGGTGGTCACGTCGGAATACAGTTCCAACACCCCCACGATATCGCCCGAGTAATGGATCGGCACGTAACTCGCGACCAAGTCGCGGTCTTCGATCAAGCCTTCAAAAGCGTTGAAGTGAGACCGAAAGACCAGATCGCTGGCGACGTCACCGCCAAGCGCACGCAAAAAACCAGGATTGGCGGATTTGTCTTCGCCCAACTGAACGCGATCCGACGAATACACGGTCAACCCGTCCAGTAGATAGAGCTTGATTTTCAAGACCTCCAAGCCGGTGGTGGCAAGGTGGAAATAATCGTCCAGACTGGCGTAATCTTCACTGTCTGCGAGTTGCGCCAAGGGCTGGGCTTCGGCTTGATCGATAAATTGCTTGAGGTTGGGGCCTAGGGTGTTGGCGAACGACCGCGCCAACGATGCATTGCGCTGTTCCGTATCCAAGACCATTTCGTCCATCAGCTTGGCGTGCAGGAAATAGCCCAGCACGGCGCTGAACAGCACGATGACCAAGGCGCTGGCGAGCGAAAAATTACGGACCAAACGATACATGACGTAAGCCGCTATCGCCGGTCGTTAAACCGGCCCCCCTTTGTGAACATGGATCCCCCGTTCATTTAGGCCGTCCATGTTATCCCGACAATTGATCAGGGCCCCACAAACATCCACGTAAACACCCCCGAATTTACGTGAATTCAAGCCACCTGATTTGTCCGATAAAGCACGCAGAACAATAGCACAGACGCCCTGCTGCGCAACCAAACAGAACAAAAGAAAACCCCGCTCTCATAAGAGCGGGGTTTTAAAAGTCGAGGCTCAAAATCTACTGAGTGGCCCGAGGTGCAGGCGCAGGTGCGGGCGCGGGCCTCGCCGGGGCTTGGGGCTGTGCCGTATACGGATAGGCATACGGTGTGTAGCCATAGCCCGGATAGCCGTAACCGCCGCCACCGTAGGGGTAACCACCATAGCCGCCGTAAGGATAGCCGCCATAGCCACCACCATACGGATAATAACCGCCGCCGTAAGGATAGCCGTAACCGCCCCAAGGGCCATTGTTCCAAGGACCACCGCCCCAGTTGTTGTTGCCCCAATTCCAGGGCCACGTCCAAGCCTGGGCGTCGCTGGGAACAGCGAACAGCGCAAAGGTGGCGACAAGTGTTGAAGCGAGAAATACCGTGATTTTCTTCATGTTCAAACTCCCTCCCTTACCGGCGTCTCTCCTAGGGACTTCCGGCAGTCGGTCACAACACAGGTGAGGTTCATCCACACCCGCAGCTCTTACATTAGGATATCTTAATATAAAGCACCTATAGAGGGCAAGACAAAGACGCACCACCCTCTACAAGATTGCTGTATTTAGGCGCTCTCACGTGAAAACGTGCGGGTTTCCAGTCCACCGGCTTTGACGATGAAATCGATGATCTCATCCACGCCATCGCCTTTTTGCACGTTGGCGAACACGAACGGGCGTTCGCCGCGCATCTTTTTGGCGTCGCGGTCCATGACCTCCAACGACGCTCCCACCAACGGCGCCAGCTCGATCTTATTGATCACCAGCAAATCCGAACGGGTGATGCCCGGCCCGCCCTTGCGGGGGATTTTATCGCCCGCGCACACATCGATGACGTAGATGGTGATGTCGGCCAGTTCCGGCGAAAACGTCGCGGACAGATTGTCACCGCCCGATTCAACGAACACCACTTCCAAGCCCGGAAACTTCACCGCCATGTCGCGCACGGCGGCCAAGTTCATCGACGCGTCTTCGCGGATTGCGGTGTGTGGACAGCCGCCAGTTTCCACCCCGGCGATACGCTCCGCATCCAATGCGCCTTCGCGGGTCAGAAACTCGGCGTCTTCGCGGGTGTAAATGTCGTTGGTGATGGCCGCGATGTCATACGTATCGCGGATTTTCTTGCACAACGTTTTCAACAACGCGGTCTTGCCCGAACCGACGGGACCGCCGATGCCGACGCGTAAAGGGTTGCTGGGAGAAGTCTGTGTCATGATCTGAATAACCTTGAATATTGTGTTTCGTGTTTCATCGACAGCCAGTCCACCATGAACGCCGCCGATCCGGTGTCGCCCGGATCGCGTTCCAGTGCAGCGCTCAACGCGCGTTCAACCACCGGCTCCATCGCGGCGATGATTTTTTGACCGTCGCTTTGGCCCAACGGCACCAAGCGCACGATGGCGCTGGCGATGTTGGCGCTGAACGCATGCAGGTACGCGCCCAACGCCGCTTGCAAACCAACGCCCGCAAACGCCGCTGCAGCCGCGACAGAGGTGGCGTAAGACGGCGACACGTTTGCATTGTTGAGCGCGGTGCAAAAACGTTCCAGTCGCTCATCGGGCCACGCGCCTTGCACGGCGTCCAAGAACGCTTGGCCTTGGGCACGCGATTCCAGGCCCAACTCCGCCGTGCCCTTGAGCGCATCAGCCATCGCGGCGACCTCGACGAACTTGTCCGCATCGTTTTCGTCCGCCGCCAAATACGCGCCAACGAACAAATCGGCGTCCACCCGACCGGTGCCGAATTCCAAAACAAACGCGATCCAATTCGTGGCGGTTTCACGGTTCAAGATGCGCCCGCTTTCCACGCCCGCTTCCGCGCCATGGCTGTATGCATACGCGCCAACGGGAAACGACGGCGACAACCACGCCATCAAGCGCAGCAATCCGCTATCCGTGATGGGAATGGGCGTGGCCATCAACGGCTCCGTCATTTGGGTTGTCGTAAGCTCCGGGTTCGGGCACGAACGGCGCGGTCTTGCGTTCCAACGTTGCGCCTAAGCCTTCCAGCATGTGCGCCAACACGTGATCGTATTGAATGCGCAGCTGACCGTTATCCAGAACCTCAACCGGGGTGTGGCGATTGCCGATGTGCCACGCCAGACGCGCGGTGTGTTGAGTGTCCTTACCTGTGACATCCAACACGTCTTCCATTGCCGCGCGCACCAACAACACCCCACCGCCGTCCATCGCCAGAGCGTCGCCGTCTTCGAACCGTGTGGCCTGGGCCAAATCGAGCAAGAACGCCTCACCCGCATCGTCCGTCAAGCGCACGCGGCGACGAAAGCGGTCTTCGAAGCTGAGCGTGACGGTGCCGTGGACGTCTTGCGACGTTCTTTCTGATTTGGCAATCACGCGGATGGCGCGGCGCATGGCTTTCGTCCTTAGAACAAGAAGTAGCGCTGCGCCATCGGCAGCACGTCGGCGGGTTCGCAGGTCAGCAATTGACCGTCGGCGCGGACTTCATAGGTTTCCGCATCGACTTCGATGTGCGGGGTGTAGTTGTTGAGCACCATGTCGGCCTTTTTCACCGCACGGCACCCTTCGACCGCGACCATTGTTTTATCGACGCCGTAGCTGTTGGTGAAACCGTCCGACAACGCCAACTGACTGACGAAGGTCACAGACGTTTCAATCCGCGCACGGCCCAAGGCCCCGAACATCGGGCGGTAATGCACCGGCTGCGGTGTCGGAATGGAGGCATTGGGATCGCCCATCGCCGCCGCAGCAATCGCGCCACCCTTGACGATCACGTCCGGTTTAACGCCAAAGAACGCCGGTTTCCACAACACCAAGTCGGCCATCTTGCCGACCTCGATCGAGCCGACATGCTTGGCGATGCCATGGGTCAAGGCTGGGTTGATGGTGTACTTGGCGATGTAGCGTTTAACGCGGAAGTTATCGTTATCGCCGGTTTCTTCCGGCAATGCGCCACGCTGGCGTTTCATCTTGTCCGCCGTTTGCCAGGTGCGAATGATCACTTCACCGACCCGGCCCATGGCTTGGCTATCGGACGCGATCATCGACATGGCACCCAGGTCATGCAGGATGTCTTCCGCCGCGATGGTTTCTTTACGAATGCGGCTTTCGGCGAACGCCACGTCTTCGGGGATGCGGCTGTCCAAGTGGTGGCAGACCATCAACATGTCCAGATGTTCGTCGATGGTGTTGACGGTGTAAGGCCGTGTCGGATTGGTCGATGACGGCAACACGTTTTGCTCGCCACACACCTTGATGATGTCCGGCGCGTGACCGCCGCCCGCACCTTCGGTGTGGAACGCGTGAATGGTACGGCCCTTGAACGCGGCGATGGTGTTTTCGACGAAGCCGGACTCATTCAGCGTGTCGGTATGAATGGCCACGCCGATGTCGGTGTCTTCGGCGACGTTCAGACAGGTGTCGATGGCGCTGGGGGTGGTGCCCCAATCTTCGTGCAGCTTCAGGCCACACGCACCGGCGCGCACTTGTTCCATCAGCGCGTCGGGGCGCGATGCATTGCCCTTGCCGAAAAACGCCAAGTTCATCGGCAGGCCTTCGGCGGCTTGGATCATTTTTTCGATGTGCCACGGGCCGGGTGTGCAAGTGGTGGCGTTGGTGCCTTCCGCCGGACCGGTGCCGCCGCCCATCATGGTGGTGACGCCGGAATACAGCGCGTCTTCGACCTGTTGCGGGCAGATCCAGTGGATGTGCGCATCGATCCCGCCGGGGGTCACGATGCGGCCTTCACCCGCGATCACTTCGGTGCCGGGACCGACGACGATGTCGACGTTCGGTTGGGTGTCGGGATTGCCGCCCTTGCCGATGGCGACGATGCGCCCGCCACGGATACCGATGTCGGCTTTGATGATGCCCCAGTGATCGACGATCAGGGCGTTGGTGATGATGGTGTCCACAGCGCCTTGTTCACGCGAAGTTTGGGCTTGGCCCATGCCATCGCGGATCACCTTGCCGCCGCCGAATTTAACTTCTTCGCCGTAGGTGGTGCGGTCTTCTTCGACCTCGATGAACAGTTCGGTGTCGGCCAAGCGGACTTTATCACCCACGGTCGGGCCGAACATGGAGGCGTAGGATGTGCGATCGATTGTGTAAGCCATGTCTTAGCCCTCCAGCTTTCCGTCTACTTTGGCGTTAAAGCCAATCGCAATGCGATCACCCGACAGGGCGACCAATTGCACGTCGCGGGTCTGGCCCGGCTCAAAACGAACTGCGGTGCCCGCCGGAATGTCGAGGCGAAAGCCGCGCGCGGCTTCGCGCTCAAACGACAGTGCTTCGTTGCTTTCGTAAAAGTGATAGTGGCTACCAACCTGCACCGGGCGATCGCCGGTGTTGGCGACGCTGATGGTGATGGTCTCAAGCCCTGCGTTCAAGGTGATGTCGCCGGGCGCGGTGATGATTTCTCCGGGGATCATGACAATGCCTCCTCAGCGAATGGGTTGATGAACGGTGACCAGCTTGGTGCCGTCAGGGAACGTGGCTTCGACCTGGATGTCGTGGATCATTTCCGCGATGCCGTCCATCACTTGATCGCGGCTGAGCACCGTCCCACCGTCGCGCATCAGTTCGGCGACCGATTTTCCGTCGCGCGCCCCTTCGACCACAAAGTCGGTGATCAGGGCGATGGCTTCGGGGTGGTTCAGTTTGACGCCGCGCTCCAAACGTCGACGCGCCACGTTGGCCGCCATGGCGACCAACAGTTTATCTTTTTCACGGGGTGTCAGTTTCACCGTTCAACCTCCCAATTGTACATCCCAAAGACCTATACATCCCAGAGCCGGGGCATCTTGCCCGGCAAGTTCTGTGTTTGGGCGCGAAACGCGGCCCAAAATTCACCAAACGCAGCGCGCATCCGCTGGGCATCGTTCGCCAGCCAGCGCACCACCAATATATCGTTGACCACGGTTGCGCCAGTGCGCACACCGTCTTGGTCTTCGCCCAACAGCGTGCGCGCCAGTTCAAGACGCTCGGATGCGTAAGGGCTGACATGAACAAACGTCGCTGCCGCCAACGCACCGTCAAAGCCTGCCGGGTGATCCAACTGTGCAGCGATGTCACCATCTAAATGCAGCGCATCGGCCCACACCCGTTTGCCGTCTTGGCGCACGTCCCAAACGTCGCGGATCAAGCCGGTCTTCAGCTGTTCGCCCATGGCGGCGCGACCAAATACCAACATTTCAGCACCGCTAAACTCACCATCTTTGGCGACATCCACGCGGGTGGTGCGGCGCAAGCGTGATTGGTCGAACACAATGGTTTCTTGCGGCAACCATTCCAGATAGCCGCCTGCGCCAACGTTGAGATTGGCGTCAAAGTGGGTATCCGGCCCTAAGGAGCGATAAACCTTTTCCGCCGCTTGGCCCATGACGTGAACGGCGGCGCCGGGATCGACTGTGACCCCCACATCCAAGCGGTCCCCGCCAACGAGGCCGCCTGAGGTCGTCACCAGCACCGCCGAAGTCAATTCTTCGGGGGGTAAGGTCGGAAATAAAACTCGAAACGGCGAGGTCTGGAACAGGTCCTTCAACCGCCCACGGCCATTGTCGCCAGCTGAGAAACTTAGCTCGACACGGCCATGCATACCCGTGACAGGCACCGCATCGCGCGCATCATCAGACGGTGAGGTGACGGCGTACTTCATCTTCGACCATCTCAGCCTTGGTTCCAGCCAAAATCACTTCGCCGCGATCCATCACGCAAAACGCATCGGCCAAGTCGCGGGCGAATTCGAAATATTGTTCAACCAACAACACCGCCATGTCGCCACGTGATGCCAGCAGGTGAATGACCCGTCCGATATCTTTGATGATCGACGGCTGGATGCCTTCGGTCGGCTCGTCCAGCACCAACAGGCGCGGACGCGTGACCAAGGCCCGCGCGATGGCCAGCTGTTGTTGTTGACCGCCCGACAAATCACCACCACGGCGATGCAGCATGTCTTTGAGCACCGGAAACAGATCGAAGATTTCGTCTTGAATATGGCGCAGCGTGCGCGGCACGGCGGCAAAGCCGGTGCGCAGATTTTCTTCGACGCTCATCAATGGAAAAATTTCCCGGCCCTGGGGCACAAACGCGATGCCGCGCCGGGCGCGTTCGTGGGGGCTGAGTTTGATGATGTCTTCGCCTTCCCACATGACCTTGCCAGCACTTGCGGCTTGCTGGCCGACGATGGCGCGCATCAACGACGTCTTGCCCACGCCATTGCGGCCCATGACGCAGGTCACTTGGCCGATTTCGGCGGTCAAGTCCACGCCGCGCAATGCTTGCGACGCACCGTAATGCAGGTCGATACCTTGTACGTTCAACATGATCAGCGCCCCAAATAAACTTCGATGACTTGTTCGTTGGCCTGCACCGTTTCCAGTGAACCCTCGGCCAGGACCGAGCCCTCGTGCAGCACATTAACACGACAATCGAGAGATTTAACGAATTCCATATCGTGTTCGACCACCACCACGGAACGGGTCTTGGCGATGTCTTTCAAAAGCACCGCCGTGGCTTCGGTTTCCGCGTCGGTCATGCCTGCGACCGGCTCATCAACCAATAAGAGGTCGGGGTCTTGCATCAACAGCATGCCGATTTCCAACCATTGCTTTTGTCCGTGCGACAGCGCACCGGCTTCCATGTGACGCACGTCGGACAACGCGGTGGTGCTCAGCACGTCGTTGATGCGGTCATGTTGATCGGCCTTCAAACGAAAAAATAAACTATCTTGCGGACGACGGTTGCCTTTGAGCGCCAGTTCCAAATTGTCGAACACGGTGTGGTGTTCGAACACGGTGGGCTTTTGGAACTTGCGCCCGATGCCAAGGTTGGCGATCGCCGCTTCGTCCAGCTGTGTCAAATCGACATCGCCGTTGAACAGCACGTCGCCGGTGTCGGGACGGGTCTTGCCGGTGATGACGTCCATCATGGTGGTTTTGCCCGCACCGTTGGGCCCGATGATGGCGCGCAATTCGCCTTCTTCTACGTAGAGGCTCAGCTCATTTAGTGCCTTGAAGCCGTCGAAGCTGACCGAGACGCCGTCGAGATACAAGATCGTGTCGTGGTGGTTGAAGTCGCTCATCGGCCATCTCCTCCCTCTGCGTAGTCATAAGGTCTGAGGAATTTCGCCAACCGCAAGCGTTGCGCCTCGAACGCCACTTTGATGGCTTCGGTGCCGACGATCCCTTTGGGCAGGAACAACGTCGAGAAGATGAACAAGCCACCCAACATGAACAGCCAAACTTCCGGCAGTGCACCGGTGAAGTAGCTTTTTGCATAGTTCACCGCCAACGCGCCGATGATCGGCCCGACCAGCGTGCCGCGTCCACCCAAGGCCACCCAAATGACGATTTCGATGGAGTTGGCGGGCGAAAATTCGGACGGGTTGATGATGCCTACTTGCGGCACATACAACGCCCCCGCTACACCGGCCAGCACAGCCGATACGGTGAAGACGAACAGCTTGTAATATTCAACGCGGTAACCCAAAAACCGTGCACGACTTTCTGAATCGCGAATGGCAATGATCACCCGGCCCAAGCGCGAATCCACGATGAAGCGGCAAACCAGATAGCCCATCACCACCGCCATGGCCGACAAGAAGAACAATGTCGCCCGCATGCCGTCGGAGCGCAAATCGAAACCGAGCACGTCTTTGAAATCGGTCAGGCCGTTGTTGCCGCCAAAGCCCATGTCGTTGCGGAAAAACGCCAACAACAAGGCATACGTCATCGCCTGGGTGATGATCGACAGATACACCCCGGTAACGCGCGAACGGAACGCAAACCAGCCGAAGATAAACGCCAGCAAGCCCGGCGCCAGAACCACCATCAGAACGGCAAAACCAAAGCTGTCGAAGCCGTACCAGTACCACGGCAGTTCCTGCCAGTTGAGGAACACCATGAAGTCGGGCAGTTCGGCATTGCCATAGACACCGCGATCGCCGATTTCACGCATCATGTGCATGCCCATGGCGTAACCGCCAAGTGCGAAGAATGCACCGTGACCGAGCGAGAGAATACCGCAGTAGCCCCACACCAAATCGACGCTCAACGCCAACAGGGCATAGGTCAGATACTTGCCCAGCAACGTGACGATGTAGCTCGGCACGTGCAAGGCGCTATCGGGCGATACCAGCATGTTAAGCGCGGGGACCAAGAACGCGGCGACGATGAGAATGCCCAGCACGCTCGACGCCATGCGGTCGCGCAGAATACGCATGATAAAGGGTTGGTGCGTCATGACTTAGGACTCCACCGCACGGCCCTTGAGGGCGAACAGCCCCCGGGGACGTTTTTGGATAAACAAGATGATACCGACCAGAACAAAGATTTTGCCGAGCACGGCGCCCGCATACGGTTCCATGAACTTGTTGAGAATGCCGAGCGAAAACGCACCGACCAGCGTGCCCCACAAGTTGCCGACGCCGCCGAACACCACCACCATGAAACTATCAATGATGTAGGTCTGGCCCAAGTTCGGCGAAACGTTGTCGATCTGGCTGAGCGCCACGCCCGCCATGCCCGCGATGCCGGAACCGAGCGCAAAGGTCAGCGCGTCAACCCAACCGGACCGAATGCCCATGGAACTCGCCATGGCGCGGTTTTGCGTCACCGCGCGCATCTGCAGACCAAACAAGGTCTTGCGCGCGATCAGGCCGAGCATCAGCAACACACCCAAAGCAAACACGATGATCCAAATGCGGTTGTAGGTCAGCACCAAGCCAGTCGAGGTTTCGATCGCGCCGGACATCCAGCTGGGGTTGCCGACTTCTTGATTGGTGGGGCCGAAGATGGTGCGGATCGCTTGTTGCAACATCAAGCTCAAGCCCCAAGTCGCCAGCAACGTTTCCAACGGGCGACCATAGAGCCAACGGATAATGCCGCGCTCAATGGCGATGCCCACCGCACCGGTGACCAAGAACGCCGCCGGAACGGCAACGGCCAACGACCAATCGAACGCACCGGGGAAATAGGCGCGGAAAACTTCTTGCACCATGAACGTGGTGTACGCGCCCAACATAACCATTTCGCCGTGTGCCATGTTGATCACGCCCATCACGCCGAACGTAATGGCCAGTCCAACAGCCGCCAGCAACAAGACTGATCCCAAAGACACACCTTGGAACAAATTGCCCAAAAAGGCCCATGTCGCAAGCCCGCTTTTGACCGAGGCTTGCGCTTCGGCTGCGGCTTTGACGACGTCCGGGTCTTGACCGGAAGCGGCCATTTTACCAAGTAGCGCGGCGACATCGGGGTCGGTATATTCCGCCAGCGTTTGCGTGGCTAGAATGCGCGCCTGCACGTCGTCGCCGTATTCCAATACGATGGCCGCTTGGGCGCGCACCATGCGGTCTTTGACATCCTCGTCGTCTTCGCGCGCCAAGGCTTTTTCCAACACAGGCAGCATGGATGGATCGTTGGCCTTAAAGACCTCATCCGCCGCTTTTGCGCGTTTGTCAGCATCGGCGTTCATCAACGTCATCGCGCCGAGCACGCCTTTCAACTGACCGCGCAGGCGGTTGTTGATGGAGATTTTTTTAATCTTGGATTTCTTTTCTTCGCCCGCGTCCACGCCGGTGGCGGGGTCGATCAGCACATAAACGCTGCCGGACTTGTGCGTGATGAACACGCGTTTATCGGCTTTGCGGTAAAACAGCTTGCCGTTCAAAAAAGCATCTAAGACCGCCGCCGCACGCTCATCGCCGGTGGCGACCAACGTTTCGATGGCTTTGGTTTTGGCCTTGCTGCTTTTAACGTTGAGCGCCTGCACCGCGTCCGTGAACGGATCCGCATATGCAGGAGATGCAGATGCCAAACCCAGTCCAACAATCACGGACAGCAGCACCAGCCAACGCGCTTTAAACATGTTCGGATACATCTATTCCCCGCATAGCCCGTACAAATAACAAAACGAATGGATTTAAAAAAAGAGAACCGGGGCGAGGTCAGCGGACCGAGCCCGCCCCGGTTTGTAGTTTTATGAGACAGAGAGTCTTAAGCTGTTACTTGGCCGCGTAGATCGGCTTTTCACAGTTGCCGCAGACCCAAGGGAAGGTCCAATCGGCGGTCAGCTTGGCGCTTTCGGGCAAGAAGTCGGACCAGGCATCGCCTTTGACTTCACCTTCGGTCTGCCAAACAATATCGAACTGACCATCTTCCTGGATTTCGCCGATCAGAACCGGCTTGGACAGGTGATGGTTGGTGTTCATAACAGCCGTACCGCCGGTCAGGTTTTTGACCGTTTGGCCGTACATGGCTTGACGCACAGCGTCGACGTCGGCGGAACCGGCTTGTTCAACAGCTTGGCTCCACATTTTGAAGCCGATGTAGGTGGCTTCCATCGGATCGTTGGTGACGCGCTTGTCGTCTTTGATGAACGTTTTCCAGGTTTTGATGAATTCATCGTTTTCCGGAGCATCAACGCTCATGAAGTAGTTCCAGGCAGCCAAGTGACCGACCAGCGGCTTGGTGTCCAAACCGGCGAGTTCTTCTTCACCGACCGAGAACGCCACAACAGGGATGTCTTCGGCTTTGATGCCTTGGTTGCCCAGTTCTTTGTAGAACGGAACGTTGGCGTCACCGTTGACGGTGGACACAACAGCGGTTTTCTTACCCGCGGATGCGAACTTTTTGACGTCGGCGACGATGGTCTGCCAATCGGAATGACCGAACGGCGTGTAGTTTTCCATGATGTCGGCGTCGGAAATGCCTTTGGCGTTCAGGTAGGAACGCAAAATTTTGTTGGTCGTGCGCGGGTAAACGTAATCGGTACCCAACAAAACGATACGTTCGGCGGAACCGCCGTCTTCGCTGAGCAGGTAGTCAACCGCCGGGATGGCCTGTTGGTTCGGCGCCGCACCGGTGTAGAACACGTTGCGCGAGCTTTCTTCACCTTCGTACTGAACCGGGTAGAACATCATGCCGTTGAGTTCTTCGATCACCGGCAGAACCGATTTACGAGAAACAGACGTCCAGCAACCGAAGATCACGTCGACGTTTTCTTTTTCGATCAGCTCGCGGGTCTTTTCCGCAAACAAAGGCCAGTTCGATGCCGGATCGACGACCACGGCTTCGAGCTTCTTGCCCAACAAACCGCCTTTTTTGTTTTGCTCTTCGATCATCATCAAGACCGTGTCTTTCAACGTGGTCTCGGAAATCGCCATGGTCCCGGACAGGGAATGCAAAACACCCACTTTAATGGTGTCGGCGGCCTGTGCGGCGGTGGCGGACATCACCGAAATGGCGATTGCGCCCGCGCCTGCCAGGGCTTTCATGGTTTTCTTCATAAAATCACTCCTCCAATAGGAAACTGCGTTGTTGCACCGCCCCCCTATAGGCAAGAAGCGGGCCAAATTGTCACAAACCCGTCAAAAACTAATTAGTTTCAATATTTTCAACAAGTTACAGATCACTCTCACATCATTCCACGCATTCAAGCGCTGGCCGCAACACCATGAAACTGCACGCGGATTAATCACAACCTGCATTTTTTCAATGTTTTTAACGGCTTAGATGTGTTGACGTTCGGTGCGCGTGCATTCATGCTCTCGACACGGGATGATGGAGTCACTCCACCGCCCGAGAGGCGTTGTTGCACCAAACAACCCTCGGCCCCCGTAGGTGAAAACCTGCGGGGGCTCTTAGATTCGAGGCCCTTTTTAAGGCCATGGCCCACCCGAGAAATCGCCAAGGCTATGGCCACCCCTGAGGTGAGGCCATTACACACCCCAAATCCGCCCATCATTTAAGCATAATTTTTAATCACCCCAAATTTTGCTGATTAAAAATTATGCAGAAAAGCGCGGCCTAAAATCGCACATCCAGAAAATATCAATGGATTATATGTTGGCACGGGACCTGCATATGTGAGGGTGCATCTAGGGTTCCGGCCCCCACGCTGTGGGGGTGTCTGGTCCGAGGGATGCAATCCGCTCACATACCCAGCGGACACACGGCGGGACAAAAGCCCGGGAGAACGCCAGCCGCGAAGGTGATATTCGCGGGGTAACGTTTCTCTATGGCTGTACCCCGCACTCCCCTTCCTTGTTGGTTTTCGTAAACGCAAGGAGCAAGACATGAGATTCCCCAAGAAAGCATTAAGCCTATTTGTCGGCGCACTGGCCTTTGTATCGGTGGGCACGGCTTCGCTCAGCGACGCGGTTGCGGCGGAAAAAACATCGTTCAAGGTCGCCTGGTCGATTTACGTCGGCTGGATGCCCTGGGGCTACGCATCCGACCACGGCATCGTCAAAAAGTGGGCCGACAAGTACGGCATCGATATCGAGGTCGTGCAAATCAACGACTACATCGAATCCATCAACCAATACACCGCTGGCGAATATGACGCCTGCGTGATGACCAACATGGACGCGCTGACCATTCCGGCAGCGGGCGGCGTGGATTCCACCGCGCTGATCCTCGGCGATTTCTCCAACGGCAACGACGCGGTGATCTTGAAAGGCAAAGACAAGCTCGCTGACGTCAAAGGCCAAAACGTCAACTTGGTTGAATTGTCGGTGTCGCATTATCTGCTGGCGCGCGGATTGGAAAGCGTCGGCATGGCGGAAAAAGACGTCAAGGTCGTCAACACCTCCGACGCCGACATGGTCGCCGCTTACACCACCGACGACGTCACCGCCGTCACCACCTGGAACCCGCTGGTCGCGGAAATCACCGCCATGCCGGGTGCCAACAAAGTGTTCGACAGCAGCCAAATCCCCGGTGAGATCATCGACATGCTGGTCGCCAACACCGACGTGGTGAAAGACAATCCCAAGTTCGCCAAAGCCCTGGTCGGCGCATGGTTCGAAACCATGGCATTGATGAGCCAAGACAACGCTGCGGGTAAAGCGGCGCGTTTGGCCATGGGCAAGGCATCGGGCACCGACTTGGCCGGTTACGAAATGCAATTGGCCTCGACCAAGATGTTCTACAAGGCCAAAGTCTCGCTGGCGTTCGCCAAAAGCGCTGAGCTTCCGGCCACCATGAACAAGGTCGCCGGGTTCTCCTTCGACCACGGTCTGTTGGGCGATGGCGCGGCGGATGCGGGCTTCATCGGCATGGCGTTCCCGGGTGGGAAAACCTTGGGCGATACCGCCAACATTAAACTGCGCTTTGACGACAGCTATGTCGGCATGGCGGCTGAAGGCGCGCTGTAATGCGCAATCGTCGGCTCATAAACCGACACCCAAGTCGGGCAAGCGCAGTCTGGTTGGCCGCGCTGCCCTTCTTGCTGGTGGCGGCGGTGTATTTGATCGGATCGGACATGCGCCTGGACGCAAATCCGAACGACAAGTTGCTGCCGTCGCTGAGCAAGATCGGCGACACCATCCATCGTCTCGCCTTTACGCCCGACAAACGGTCCGGCGCATATCTGTTTTGGGTCGACACCGGGGCCAGCTTGCTGCGTCTTGGCGCGGGCATGCTCATCGCTACGTTGGGTGGGCTCGCCATCGGCATCGCGGCGGGCTTGATCCCGTATGCGCGTGCCACCCTATCGCCGTTCATCGCGGTGCTGTCGATGATCCCGCCGCTGGCCGTGCTGCCCATTCTCTTCATCGTGTTCGGACTGGGCGAAGGGGCTAAAGTGGTTCTGATCGTGTTCGGCGTGATGCCCTTTTTCATGCGCGACATGCAGCTGTGGGTGCAAAGCCTGCCCGGTGAACAGCTGATCAAGGCGCAAACGCTGGGTGCCAGTTCATGGCACGTGGCGCTGCGTGTGGTGCTGCCGCAAACCATGCCGCGCCTGCTCGACAGCATGCGCTTGTCGCTCGGCCCCGCTTGGCTTTTCTTGATTGCGGCGGAAGCCATTGCGTCCACCGAAGGGCTCGGCTATCGCATCTTTTTGGTGCGCCGTTACATGTCCATGGATGTGATCTTGCCCTATGTGATGTGGATCACCCTGCTGGCCTTTGTCATGGATTTTGTTTTGAGCTGGATCAGCCGCAAGGCGTTCCCCTGGTCGAAATTGGGGGGCCACTGACATGACAAAAATTTCCGTCAGCAATCTGTGGAAAGAGTATCCCGGCCAAATCGTGTTGGAGCGGGTGAATCTCGATCTTCACGAAAAATCGTTTTGTTCCATCGTTGGCGCGTCTGGCTGCGGCAAGAGCACCTTTTTGCGCATCTTGCTCGGTCAAGAAAGCCAGACCCGCGGCCTGATCACCATCGACAGCGAACCGCTGCCCGCCGATCCCGGACCGGATCGCGGCATTGTGTTTCAACGTTACAGCGTGTTCCCCCATTTGACCTCGACCGAAAACGTCGCCTTTGGCTTGGAGGCCGAGCGCGCACCATTTTTGGGCCGTCTGTTCGGATCGGCGCGCAAAGCTGCATTGGAAGAAGCGCGCGATTATCTCAGCGCCGTGGGCCTGGACCATGCCGCAGACAAATACCCGGCGGAACTCTCGGGCGGCATGCAGCAGCGCCTCGCCATCGCCCAGGCCTTGGTCAAAAAACCCAAAGTGTTGTTGCTGGATGAGCCGTTCGGCGCACTCGATCCCGGCATCCGCGCCGACATGCATGCGCTGATCACCAAGTTGTGGGACGAAAACGACATGACCGTGTTCATGGTCACCCACGACTTGGAAGAAGGCTTCAAGCTGGGCACGCGCCTGCTGGTGTTCGACAAGGTGCGCATCGATCCAGACGAACCCGGCGCGTACGGCGCCACCATCACCTACAACCTTCCGCTCGAAAACAAAAACAACAACGAGCTGAAAGACATTCAAAATTTAGATCTCAAAAAGAAGGACTAAGACCATGTTTTTCCAACATGACAAACACACCCGCGCGCGTGCGGCGTTCACCGGAACGGAAAAACGACACCACCACCCCGACTTTTCCAAGATGCAAGCCCAAGGCTGGAAGTCCGCGCTGAAAGAAGCCGAGCTTCCCGAAGACGCTTGGCGTGCCGAGCAAAAGTGGGCGTTGGACAACGGTCTGCAAGGCGCAGACTCGATCGAAGATCAAACCATCCCGACCTTCGCCCGGGGCGAGCTGCCGCACTTCGCTGGCATCAATACATTCTTGAAAGCGCCATACGCCGAAAACGTCCGCGACGTCGGGCGTTATGACGCCGCGATCATGGGTGTGCCGTTCGACGGTGGCACCACGTACCGCCCCGGCACGCGGTTCGGTCCGCAAGGCATGCGCCGTATTTCAGCACTGTATACGCCCTATAACTATGAAATGGGTGTCGATCTCCGCGAGCAGATGACGCTGTGCGACGCGGGCGACGTGTTCACCATTCCTGCCAACATCGAAAAGACCTTCGATCAAGTCAGCAAGGCGATGAGCCACGTGTTCTCAAGCGGCGCGATGCCGATCATCTTGGGCGGCGATCATTCCATCGGCTATCCCACCGTGCGCGGTATCGCCGAATGCACCACCAAAAAAATCGGCATCATCCATTTTGACCGTCACGCCGACATCCAGGAAAAAGATTTGGATGAACGCATGCACACCACGCCGTGGTTCCACGCCACCAACATGCCCAACGTGCCCGCCACCAACTTGGTGCAGATCGGTATCGGCGGCTGGCAGGTGCCACGCGAAGCGGTCAAAGAAATCCGCAAGCGCGACACCAACATCCTGACCATGCGCGACGTCGAAGAAATGGGCATCGACAAAGTCGCTGAGGTCGCTTTGGACCTGGCGTGGAAAGACGCCGACGCGGTGTATCTCAGCTTTGACGTCGATTGCGTCGATTGCGGTTTCGTGCCCGGAACCGGCTGGCCGGAACCGGGCGGGTTCTTGCCGCGTGAAGCGTTGTCGCTGGTCGGCAAGGTCGCGGCCGAAGGTCTGTGCGGTATGGAAGTGGTTGAAGTTTCCCCGCCGTACGATACATCCGATATCACCTCGCTGTTCGGCACCCGCGTGATCGTCGATGTGTTGGGCACCTTGGTCGCCCACGGCAAGATGGGTGCGCACAAGCACATCATCGACAAACCGGTGAGCTTTTAAGGGAGGGTTCTCATGAACGCCGAAGAACTCAAACTGTTGGAACAAGCCTTCGTCGATGGCTATCAAAGCGCCACCGACAAGCTGGGCTTCCTGCGCTTATCCGGTCTGCCCATGGAACTCAGCCTGGACGACCAACCGCCCAGCAAGCTGGTCGAGGTGAAGGTGTCCAACACCTTCACCGTCGGCACCGCCGCGCCGGGCTTTGGCTCGCCAGAACTGGTCTATCACCCGCTGCCCAGCGAAATGATCACCAACGCCTTGCAGCTGGAATTTCTGTTCTTGCATGCCAAGGGCAGCGAAACCTATTCCCTCGCCCAACTGCTGGCAATCCGCGACGGTCGCGATTTGGACGAGGCCGCCCACGATCACGCCCATGCGCATGACCACCATCATCACCATTGAGGAGACATAAAATGATCCGCACACTCACCATCGCCGCCGCCGTTCTGGCCCCGACATCCGCGTTCGCCCATAATGACGGACACGTCCAAATGTCGCTGATTTCAGAGCTGTCGCACATGCTCAGCGATCCGCCGCATTTGGGCCTCATCGCTGTTGTCGCGGGCGTTGCGGCACTGACCTACAAAGGCTTGCGCTCACGTTCTGAGACGGCCAAACAACACGACTAAAGCACCTGCATATTTAGAAAGGGCGAGACCATAATCTAAGGGCTCGCCCTTTTTTATCTTGTGCGAAAGCCATTGATCGCCTAATCGCTTTCGGTTCATGATCAACAGATCGATACACCACCAGAGGCCTCCCATGTCGCAAAAAACCGATAAGTTCCAACCCATCGACGCCAGCGCCATGCCGCGCTTTGGCGGCATGCCGACGTTCATGCGTCTGCCGCACATCACCGATCCGGCGTTGGTCGACATCGCGTTGATCGGTATTCCGTGGGACGCGGGCACCACCAACCGGGCGGGCGCACGTCATGGTCCGCGCGAAATTCGCAACCAATCCAGCTTCATGCGTGCCGTGCATCACGTCAGCCGCATTGCGCCCTACGATCTGTGTCGGGTGGCTGATCTTGGCGATGTCGAAACCAATCCATTCGACATGATCGACACCATGGACCAGATCACTGCGTTCTACGACAAAGTGGTCGACGCCGGTGCGGTGCCGCTGTCGGCGGGTGGCGATCATTTGTGCTCATTACCGGTGCTGCGCGCGGTGGCGAAAAACGGCCCGGTCGGCTTGATCCATTTTGATGCCCATTCCGACACCAACGACACCTACTTCGGCGACAACAAATACACCCACGGCACGCCGTTTCGCCGCGCCGTGGAAGAAGGTCTGATCGACCCCAAGCGCACCATCCAAATCGGCATTCGCGGTTCCATCTACGGAGCCGAAGACATGGCGTTCGCCGAAGACAGCGGCATGCGCGTGATCTACATCGAAGAATATTTCCAGATGGGCGCGGACAAAGTGGTCGAAGAAATCCGCCGCGTGATCGGCAACGATCCGGCCTACGTAACCTTCGACGTGGACGGCATCGATCCAGCTTACACCCCCGGCACAGGCACGCCGGAAATCGGTGGCTACAATACTTACGACGCCCAAGTCATGATCCGGGGGCTTCAGGGCCTCAATCTCGTCGGTGGCGACGTGGTCGAGGTCGCTCCGCCGTTCGATCCGTCCGGCACCACGGCCTTGGTGGGTGCCACGTTGATGTTTGAGATCTTGTGCGTGCTGGCTGATGCCCACGCCAAGCGGACTTAGTCCAAGCGCCCCAACACAAAGGCGAGATCGCGGCGGGTCAAACGGTCGCGTTCTTCGCGAGTGCGGGTGCGGTCGATGATGAATTCCAAAAAGCGCGCGTTGTGCACGTTATACAGAACCTCTGCCGCCGTTTGGCAATCGCAGTCATCGCGCAGCGTTTCAAAGCGCTTTAAAAACCGTTCCAGCTGTTCGATCAGGCTTTGATCCAATTGACGATAAACCGCACCGAACTCGGTATTGCCTTCGAGAATCGACGTGGCGATCACGTGACGCCAGATTTCACGGTTCAGATACGAAAACGCATGCTCGTTGATGGTGTTGGAGAACCTCACCACCCCGTCCAACGGGTCCGTCTGCGGCGTTTCCATCAACTCTTCAATTTTGCCGATCAGCAAATCGTCACTGCGTGTCACCAACGCCAGCAACACCCCGCCCTTGGTGCGGTAGTGGTTGTACACCGTCACGGCGGACACATCCGCGCTTTCGGCAATCATTTCGATGGTTGTGGCATCGAAGCCCCGGTCGCGAAAATGCTCACGCGCCGCGTCCAAGATGCGCTGGCGGCGGTTTTCTTTTTTGTGTTCGCGCAGTCCTGACATGCCCTGAGCCCGATCGAGTGGAAGAATCTTTCCCTGACAATAAGCCGTTCTTCGCGCTGGTCGGAAGAAAAAACTTTAGTCGACTATAATTTTTAGTGGACTAAAGTTTTAAGTCGGGTAAAGTTTCCTTTGAATTGAGCCGCGACGCCGCTTACCTAAAACTATGAATGCGTGCCGTGTCGTATCGTTTTTTTATGGAGGGTTTGATGAACTTCAAACAAGTGATTGCAGGGCTGTTGCTTCTGCCTTTGATGGCTTTTGGCGTTGTCGCCGAAGCGTCAGCCAAAGAAAAAATTAAAATCGGCGTCGCCGTTTCCTGGCCGGGCTATGCGTTTTATGAGCTGGCACGGGTCAAAAACATGGCCCCCGACTACGACCTAGAAATCACCATTTTCGAAGACCCCATCGCCGGTCATAACCAACTGGCTGCGGGCAACATCGACGTTTATGTGTCGACCCTGGATTACATCCCTGTCGCCGTCGAAAACAAACTGCCGATCGTCAACGTGGCGTTCACCAACCCGTCCTACGGCGTTGACCAGGTGGTGCTGGCACCCGGCATCAAAGTGAGCGACATCAAAGGCAAAAAGGTCGCCGCACCGGAAGCCTTCATCGGTCACATCGTGGTCGGCCTGTGGCTCGACAAAAATGGCATCAAGCCGTCCGACGTCACCTGGGTGAACCTCAACGCCGACGAAGGCGTCGGCCCGATGATTTCCGGCGACATCGCCGCCGCGTACATGTATGAGCCGTGGACGTCCAAGCTCACCGAAGCGCTCAAAGGCACGCAGATCGTCGCAGATACCGCGCAAGACGATTACAAAAAGCTCGGCCTGTTTGGCGATTCCATCTACATGAACGCCGACTTTATCAAATCCAACCGCAAAGCGGCCCTGGACATGTTGAAAGTCCGTTGGGATGCGGTTCAGTACTGGCACGACAACACCGACGAAGTGAACAAGCTGTGGGCCGAATACCTGCAATGGCCGGTCAGCGACATCGAATTCGTCACCGGCACCAACGGCAAGTTCTTCTTGGGCGGCATCTACATGTTCGACTTCAACGAAGCGGCTCAGTTCTGCGGCACCATGGCGGGCGAGCCCCCGTTCGGCACCAATGGCGGCTTCGGCGACGCGGTCAAGGCCACCAACGATTGGTGGGTGAAACTGGGCGTATTGAAAGACAGCCACGATCCAGCAAAAGGCATCGATTGCTCTTTGATGGATGAGCTGGCCAAAGGCGGCTACAGCCAGTCGCTTCAAGCGCGAAAATAAAAAGCGCAAAGATGGGTGGCGGCTCGAATTCGGGTCGCCACCTCCCCCTTTAGGCATATCCCGCTAACTCAATATGTGACCCCCCCACCATGAAGCATTGGCGCTGGTTCGATTATAAAAAACCCATCCCCGCCCCAGCCGTGATCGGCTTGGGCGTGAGCATTTGGGTGATCTTCTTTGGTGTGTGGGAAATGTCATCCGCCATGGGCTGGGTGAGTGAGCTTTTGGTCCCCGGACCGCAAAAGGTCGTTGCCGCACTGTATAACCTGATCGCCGAACGCGGCTTTCTTGGCGATGTCGGCATCAGTATCTACCGCATCATCGCCAGCTTCACCGCCGCGTGCGCCATCGCCGTGCCGCTGGGCATTTTGATGGGCTCGTTCCGATCAATCGAAGCGTTCTTCAACCCGTTTGTATCCGCATGGCGCTACCTGCCCGCGCCCAGCTTTATCCCCATCTTGCTGATGTGGTTTGGCACCGGCGAAGCACCGAAGCTGGCATTGCTGTTCATCGGCGTGGTGTGGTTCTTGACCACCATCGTGATGGATCACACCAAGAATGTCCGTACAGAGCTGATCGAAACCGCGTTGACGCTGGGCGGCAACCGCAAACAGATTTTGTGGACCGTGATGATCCCCGCCGTGATGCCGGACGTGATGACCGCGATGCGCCAGATGTTGGCGATGAGCTGGACCTATCTGGTGATCGCGGAAATCGTCGCATCGACCAACGGCATCGGTGCAATGATGATGCGCGCCAAACGGTTCTTGCACACCGACGAGATTCTTGCCGGTATCGTGGTCATCGGCGTGTTGGGCCTGACCTTCGACTTTATGTTCAAAGTTGCGCACCGAAAACTGTTCCCCTATTTGGAGGCGCACGGACGATGAACACCCCCCAACGTAACGTGAAGCTATCCGTCAGTGACGTCGCCAAAACCTTTCAAGTCCAGGGCGGCGCTAAAATCACGGCGGTCACCAACACCACTTTCGACGTGATGGACAATGAATTCTGCATCCTGCTGGGTCCCAGCGGCTGCGGCAAATCGACGGTGCTGCGCATGATCGCGGGTTTGGAAGAAACCAGCGGCGGCGCCATGGAACTCGACGGCCATGAAATTCGCGGTGCTGATCGCGAACGCGGCATGGTGTTTCAAAGCTACACCTCGTTCGATTGGTTGACGGTGCAACAAAACGTCGAATACGGCATGAAGCTCAACCGTGTACCGAAGTCTGAGCGACGCGAACGTGCCGCCGAGTTCATCGATCTGGTCAAGCTCACCAAGTTCAAAGACGCCTACCCCAAGCAATTGTCCGGCGGCATGAAGCAACGCGTCGCCATCGCCCGCACGCTGGCAAATTCGCCCAGTTTGTTATTGATGGATGAACCGTTCGGCGCGCTGGACGCGGAAACCCGCTGGAACATGCAAGAGCTGATGGTGTCGATTGTGGAACGCACCGACACCACCGTGGTGATGGTCACCCACGACATCGAAGAGGCTCTGTTCCTGGGCGATCGGATCATTTTCTTTTCCGCCCATCCCGGCACGGTGTTGGAAAACATGCTGCCTGGATTTAAGAACGGTCGACGCATTTTGAAAAAAGAAGACGTGCTGACATTGCCCGGTTACGCCGACATGGAACGCCACATCATGCGTTTGATGCGCGAACAAGGCACAGATCACACCGACGACTTGTAAGGAGCCGAATTATGGCCAATCGTCACCTGATGGCGGAAATGACATCTCCCGAATTCGCCGAACGCATTGCGGCGGGCGCGGTGGTGTTCATTCCCACCGGCACCACCGAACAGCACGGCCCGCACTTGCCGTTGGGGGTCGACTTCCAACTGCCCCAAGCGATGGCGCTGGACATTGCCCGCACGGTGGACGGCATCGTCACCCCGCCCATTCCGTTTGGCTACAAATCCATGCCGCGTTCCGGTGGCGGGCCGTTTTTTGCCGGCACCATCGGTTTGGACGGCGCGACCTTTTCCAACGTGATCCGCGATTTGATCCGCGAACTGGTACGTCACGGCGCGCGCAAAATTTGCGTCATCGACGGCAACTATGAAAACCTGTGGTTCCTCAACGAAGGCGTCGATCTGGCGTACCGTGAGCTGAAAGACACCGGCCTTAAAGTGATGGTGTTGCAGCACTGGGAATTCCTGACCGAGGCTACTTTGGCCCACGTGTTTCCCGATGGCTTTCCGGGGATCGAGCTGGAACACGCCGCCGTGTTGGAAACGTCGCTGATGATGCATTACTATCCAGACTTGGTGCACGGCGATAAGCTACCCGACAATCCGCCAGCCGAAAGCGGGCCGTACGATGTGTGGCCGCCGCACCGCGATTGGGTGCCCGATAGCGGTGCACTGATTTCGGCCAAAGGGGCAACGGCGGACAAGGGTCGCATCATCGCTGAACAAGTCGGCGCGGACGTCGTCACCGCCGTGCGCAAAGAATTCGAGGTGTGAGCCCTATGACCAACGTCACGTTCGATTTTTCCGCCAAGACGGTTCTGGTCACAGGTGCGTCGCGCGGCATCGGCCTGGGCGTGGCGCGCGGCTTTGCCCAAGCGGGCGCGGATTTGCACATTTTGGCGACCACCGACGCGGTCAAACAAACCGCCCAAGACCTCAGTGACGAAACCGGTGCGTCGGTCGCCGGGCATGTCTGCGACATCACCGACCGGGCCCGCGTGCACGACGTGGTCAGTGCCTTTGCGCGCATCGATGTGCTGGTCAACAACGCTGGATTTGAACGCCCCACACCGATCATGGAAGACGGCGACGGCGTCGAAGATTCCTTTCGGCGTATCATCGACATCAATGTGATGGGCACCTATTACGTCACCCGCGAAGCGGTGCGCAAAATGGATGCGGGCGCAAAGATCGTCATCACCTCGTCAATCTGGGGCCAGACGGCGGTGGCCGACATGTCGGCTTACTGTGCGTCCAAACACGCCAACATCGGCTTCATGCGCGCGCTGGCGCAAGAGCTCGGCCCCAAGGGCATCAACGTCAACGCGGTGTGCCCCGGCTGGGTCAAAACCGACGCGGCGATGAATTCACTCAAACACATGGCGGCTGAAGCGGGTCGCGACAATGGTGAGCTTTTGGTCGAAATCAATGCGGCCCAAGCCATCGGCGGCTTGATGGAGCCCGACGACATGATCGGCACCTATTTGTTTTTGGCGTCCGACGCGGCGGCCAACATCACCGGCCAAAGCCTCAACGTCGATCGTGGGGAGCTGATGGGATAATGGGCCAACTTGATGGAAAGATCGCCCTGATCACAGGCGCGTCGCGCGGCATCGGCAAAGCCATCGCCGAAACCTTCGCAACTGAGGGCGCAACGGTGGTGTTGAGCTATCGCTCCGGTGCCGACGAAGCTGCAGCTGTTGTCGCAACCATCGAAGCGCAAGGCGGCAAAGCCATCGCCATCGCCGCCGACGTCGCCGACGAACAACAGATTCTATCGCTGTTCAAAGCCGTCGATGAGATCGGGCCGCTCGATATTTTGGTTAACAACGCCGGCGTGATTTTGGAAAAGCCGTTGTTGGAAACGTCTGCGGACGATTTCGATTGGCTGATGAACATCAACGTGCGCGGTCAGTTTCTGGTCGGGCGTGAAGCGCTGCGCCGCATGAACGGGCGTGATGGTTCACGGGTGATCAACATCTCATCCGATCTCAGCTTTGGCGGGCGTGAAGACTTTTCCGTGTATTGCGCGTCCAAAGGCGCGATCAACACGCTGACCAAATCGTGGGCGCGGGAATTCGCCCCGCACGTTCTGGTCAACGCCATCGCGCCGGGCCCGATTGATACGGATATGCTGGATCTGGACAACATGTCGGCCGAATGGGCTGAAATGGAAAAACAGCTGACGGTGCTCAAACGCATCGGCACGCCTGAAGAGATTTCAGCCGTGGCGTTGTTTCTCGCCGGTTCCGGCTCCACCTACCTCACGGGACAGATCATCGGCCCCAATGGCGGCAGCGTAATGCCCTAGCTTAGCGCTGTCACCGCCACCACGCCGGCAAACACAAACGCCATCCCTACCAGCTGCGCCAGCGACATCGCTTCTTTGAGGATGGTGCGCGCCAGCAAAATCGTCACCACCCCGTACGCCGAACTGACCACGCTGGCGATGGTGGTGCCGCCCATGGTTTGAGCGGAAAACAACGCCACATAGCCCATCAGCTCAATCGCGCCTTGCGCGCTGAGCACGCCCCACCATTTCAAACCGATGTTCATCGACTGGCGGCGTGCCAAAAACAAGGCTGCGAGCAGCAAAAACGCCGTCGTGCGGGTGCTCCACAGCGCAGCGGGCAAACCGACTTGACCCGCAAGTTCATCCGTCAACACGATGGCAACATCAAAAGCCACAATGGTCGCGATGCAAATGGCGATGGTGACCGCGATGCGTCCCTGCACGTGGCCGTCTTTATGTTGGACCTTGTGCCCGGCGCGGCTGACGATCCACACCCCGATGAGCGTCGCACCAATCGCCGCCCACATGGCGGGGCTGAGCACAAAGCCATCAACCAGAACCCCGTATATCACCAGCGGCACCGGATAGCTGGACACGATCGGCACCGCCACCGACAGCGGTCCCCGGGTCAATGACAGATACAAAAGCCACGTGCCCAGCAAAACGCTCAGCCCGGTGACGCCAACCAGCGCGCTCAACGCGCCATCACCAAGCATCGTCTCGACAACCGTGTAGGCAAATGGGGCCAGCAGCAGCGTTGAAATGCCAAAGATCACCACCAAGGTGCGCCCCGGCCCAACCGCGCGCCCCGAAAGACGCGCCAAAAAATCGCTGGTGCCCCAACTGAGTGCCGTACCTAAGCCTAAAATTCCGGGGTTCATTGCAGCATATCCGTTACGTACACCTTGACCTTGATCCCCCCGTGAGACACCGGATCGCTGACGTGGGTAAATGGCAGGCGTGTAGCCTTGGCCAAGGCCTCCGTGCTCGTCACCAAGCCAACCCGCCAGCCACTGAACTGCGCCAGAAGTCTCTCTCCAAATGTCTTGTACAAGCCTTTGAGCTGCTTCACATCGCCAATGCGCGCACCGTAGGGCGGATTTGCGATCACCAGACCGGGCTCATCGCAGGGCGGCGTCAGTTGATCAAGGGGCTGAACTTGAAAATCGATCAGCGCCGACACCCCGGCGCGCTCAGCGTTGGCGCGGCTGATGCGGATCGCGCCGCCATCGCGGTCATAGCCGTAAAAGCGAACACCTGATGCCATGCCGCCCGGATCACGGTGCAGGCTTTGCCACACCTCACGATCAAAGCTCGCCAGTTGTTCAAAGGCGAATGTGCGCGAACGCCCCGGTTGCAAGCCTGCGGCAATCTCCGCGGCTTCAATGGCAAAGGTGCCCGACCCGCACATGGGATCGACAACCGGCTCCGTCCCGTCATAACCGCAGTGGCGCAAAAACAGCGATGCCAAAGTTTCACGCAAGGGCGCTTTGTTGACGGCTTCTTTATGGCCGCGCTTGTGCAGGCCTTCGCCGGATGTGTCGATGCTGATGGTGCAGGTGTTGTCGACGATACGCACTTTGATCGTGACGTCGCCGTCGCGCGAAACCGGTACGCCCAGCTGCTTTTCAAGCGCGTTTGAGATACGTTCCACCACCGCGCCGGAATGATAAATGCGCGAATTGCTACAAGACGCCTCGACCCGCACGGCCACATCCGGGCGCAAAAACTCGCCCCACGGCACATGCTGCGCGCGTTTGTCGAGCTGCGAAAGCTGCATGGCTTCAAACGCACCGATGCGCACCAGAACCTTGCTGGCGCCCCTCAGTTCCAGGTTCGCCCGCCACACCTCCGACCACTTGCCGCGAAACCGCACGCCGCCCGGCGTCATCTTCGGTTTCTTAAAACCTTTCTCAGCGGCTTCCGCGCGCAAAAGGCGTTCCAGCCCTGGAATTGTCACAAGAAAAATGTCTAAGTTTTTATCCGCGTTCATCGTGCATGCTTATCGTGAAGACGGATCACCGTCGACTGTTTAATTGCGCCACTTCACCCACGAAAAAGGCCCCGGCGCGAGCCGAGGCCTTTAAGAATGGTGCCCAGGGGCGGATTTGAACCACCGACACGCGGATTTTCAATCCTATGCTATCTGTTTATTTTCAATACGTTAATATGGAAAACCGCCATAACACAATCGCCGTTATCCGGGGGATTGTACGAAAAGTGGAAAACTTTTTCCGGCTATTTGGAGACAACTGAACCATGACCCAGACGAGATTGTTGGTCACCGTCATATTTATTTCCCTGTCCATCGCGGCGACCGCCCAGGCGGGATCGGTTGAGATCATCGGCAAGGTCTGTGTGATCGATGGGGATTCTGTAATTGTGGGGGGAGAGCGTGACGCCGAGGGGTGGTGTCGGGGGCCCATAGAGGCTCGCCTGGACGGCATCGATGCGCCGGAGTGGGATCAGGCCTGCACACGGACAGACGGGTCCTCCTGGCCCTGTGGCGGGGCGGCAAAGCAAAGTCTAATTGAGATGGCGCAAGACCGCGCAACCGTCTGCGCCGCCACCGCCCGGGGGTACTATGGACGGCCGCTGGCCACCTGCAGCGTTCCAGGATCCGGGAACTTGGCAGAGCAGCTCGTCCGCGTGGGCTTGGCGCTGGCGACATCATCGCGCTACCGCAATATCCAGAACGAGGACAAAACCGCCAAGCGCGGAATATGGTCCGGAACATTCGTGAAGCCCAGCACCTGGCGCAAACAGAAACGCAACCGCTAAATTCCCCCCACACACATCCAGGCACAAAAAAAGCCCGTCCCGGCGCATGGCCAGGACGGGCTTAAGTTTTGTCTGCCCGAAAGCAGACCCCCGAAAAGGGTGTGTGACACGTTCACGGCGCGCCGGTCGGATTAACCAGCCCCCGAACGCGGAGCAACTTATCGCGGCACTGACTGCCCGCCGCCCAGAGATTGACGACGAACGTGGCGACATTGCGCTGTGTCAAGGCACGCTGACTGTTAGGTGTCGGGGGCTGGGGCATCTGAGGGCAATCGAGCAAGGGCGCGGGGACCTCCATGCGAACGGTTTCCACCTCTTTGATCAGCTCCGGCTGCGCGCAAGCCATCAAGAGCACGGGCAAGCACAGGAGCCACAGGACCGTCATCAGTCGATGGCGCATGGTCAATCTCCCTTTGAATGTTGGATTGGACTTTGACGCGATGGGCGAACGCATCGCGCTCCGCCGACAGCGTGGCGACGGCAAAGGCGTGAAATTCATCCATCGCAATCAACGCCTGGGCGTTACGATTGGCGGCGTCCACAGCGATCGCCACGTCCTTGGCTAGGCGTTCGTTCTCGGCCCGCAGATGGCCGACATAGAAATACAGCGCCGCAGCCGACAGCGCCACCACACCGCCAAGGATCCAGCGCCACGGCAACACCATTGACGCTGCGCCGCCAAGCAAGGATGCAATCGCAGTCATAAGCCCATCTCCATCATGCGCCACCACTTCGCGATCCGCCGCACATAGGTGATGGTCTCTGTTGAATGCCTGCCGGTGATGTCCGGCAGACAGCGGATGATGTCGTCATAAAGCCTCGCCCCACCACACGCCTTTTGCGCCTTGAGCAGGTTGCCGAACCCGGCGTTGTAGCTGGCCTGGGCGAGCTTATGGCGATCACCTTGAGGACGTGGCGACGACCAACCGCGTCTGAGCTTGGCCATGTAATACGCCCCCGCCGCGATGGCCACGTCGGCCATGAACGGGTCGACGCCGAGGCCGTATTTCATCTCGACGCGGATCTGCGCCCAGGTCGCGGGCATGAACTGCGCCAGACCTTGCGCGCCGACCGGCGAGACGGCATCGGGATCGAGCAGGCTTTCTTGGTAAAGCTGAGCCTTCCACGCCCGCCAGTGCGGATACGTCGGCCAGTGGATCGACACCGCGCGGCGGATCTCGCGATCATAGCTATCCGAGAAAGGCTGCGCCGATGATGGCAACGGCCACAAGGCGAGCGCCAAAATAAAGGGCAGCAGCTTGAGGGTTTTCATTGATCCGTCCGATCACGACCTTGAAGTCAACATCCAACATGCGATCCAGCCGCCGCAAAATCACGAACGACAAAAGGATTGAAAGCGCAAAGGCGCTAAACTTGATCGCCATCACATAAATGTAGTCCATCGTCACCCTCCCCCTACGCTTTGCGCCGCATTTTGCAGACCGACCCAAAGCGTGCTCAAAATTCCACCGATCACGATCACGATGGCGGTCTTTTTCACCAAGCCACCGATCTGCTCCGACGCCACCCGCTGGCGGCGCAGATGCGCCATGTCAACCTGCACCTGGATCAGTTTCTCCGGCGTTGAGACATCAAAGCCCATGGCGGTGAACGCTTCGGTCAACACTTTATGGGTCATGCCCTCTACCGCATGTTCAAGGGCATGAGACACCGCGTCCTCGACCAACTGCTTAAGGTGCTCGTCTTCTACATTCATGCTGACCTCATTTGTTTAGCGAACGCCGTTCGCCACTGCGCAGACTTTTTATTTATTTTGAGCCTTGGCATTTTTGATGCGTGTCGCTATTGCAACGTACTTCGGCGCATCAATAGCGTGCGCAGGACCAAGAAGTTTCACCACCTCAACGAGGTGATCGATCTGGTCTTGCATTGCTTCCAACTGCTCAGGAAGCGGCGCGGCGGACATTATTCTTTGTCGCTTATCACTGTTGATCGACATCAGTTTGTGTACCCCCATACATGCGGTTTAATGCGTTGCTCTTTTGCGTTAAGCGTTTTGATTTCCACCACAGGTGTCGTTCCAGTGCCCATGCCGGTTGCTGTCTTGGCCTCGACAAGTTTGTACGTGCCGTCGAAATCGCCAAGATCGGTCAGCGTTGCCGTGCCTTTGGTGGTGTTGCCATCATTGGAGTGCGTGACGGTCAAATCGGTCCCAAGAACCGCCGTGGTGCTAATGTCATTCCACAGGAAATACGTGGTTTGCTCCACCACCGCACTGGCGGGCGCGGTAATCGCAGGGGACACCAATGTCATATCGACCGCCGCCAATGCTTCCATCATCTCAATTTCAAGGACTGAGAAATTTGAAACGCTCGCCGCCGTGATATTCACACGCCATTGCGTGCTGTCGCCGCTGGTCGGATAAATCGTGGTTGGGTTGCTGGCGGCGGTAAAGGTCGCGCCGCTTTCCGCCCACGCCGAACCGTTCCAATACTGAATGCTGCCTGTAATTGTTTGCCCGGCGTTAGGATACAGAACCACCTTGCGGATAGCCTTCGACGCCGCGAACGTATATTGCCACCACGCTGGAACAACATTCGGATGCCAGTACGAGATTGTAAAATCATCATCAACCGCGTTGGACGCCGGGGCCACTTCTACGTTCGCACTTGCCGTGCCGCCCGTACACTGGTCTACGGTGTAGGTGCCCGCGTTGTGATAAAAATTTCCCGTCGCATCATAAGTTTCGTTTGTAGATGTTGCCCCCCACTCATCGCTCAGCAGTTCCCATAATTGACCGTTCAACCACGCGCCCGTCGAGATGGATGTGGTCAACAACAGTTGCAACGAATTCCAAGCGATCCGCCGAATTTGCAAGGGGCTGGCGCTGGCGACAGCAATCGTCGCAGAAGTGATTTCAACATGCCACACCCCAGCTTGGGTCGCACCATCAGCCAACGCATATGTGACGGTAGATCCCGCAGCAACATCGGCCATCAAAACAGTGCCGCCAAAATCCTTCACATCAAAGGTATTGGAACCTGCGTTTGTGATACGGCATGGCATACCGCCGACCACCGTGGTGGCATCCGGCAGAATCACCGATTTAGACGCCGCAGTCATTGTGACACGCTGGATGCGTCCCGACGCGGCGGTCAATGCGATGTCCACTGCCGAGCTCGGTGACGCCACCGAATAAACCACATTGTTGGTCAAGCTCACGCCAACCAAGTCAGCGATATCATCGCGCACTGCTGCGGCGAATACCGACATCGTGGTGTGCCAATTGTTATCGCCGCGCGCCCAATTGGCGACACCGTTATAAGCATCCGCAAGAAAGCTCATCAGATAATTTCCCTAACTTTGAGACCCGTGGTGAATAGATTGTGTTTGACTTGGCGCACCGGCTGCACCCCGCCCTTGACCGGGAGGCCATAGACCGTAACGCGATAAACATCGACAACATGATCGGGGAACGGCATGACCAAAATATCCCGCGAATTTCCGACGATGCGTTTCAAATCGTTGAACGCGCCCAAAGCATCCGCCTTATCCGCCGTTTTGAACGGCAAATTGATGACGCGGTATTTGTTGCGTTTATCGATGTGGATTGCACCGCCATCGCTTTCAATTTGCTCGCTGGGATCGATCCAATCGATTTCCCAGCCGTAACTGAAATTGCGCTGGGGCTGGAACCCTACCCCCGCGATCAGACGCCCGGCTTCAAAGAACCCATCCACCAAATCTGGATTTGCAAGATCGATGCGCAAATAACGGGCCTCATAGGAGCCCCCCAAACGCATCACCGTGTAAGGTTTATAATCGTTGAGGTCCGACAAAATCGGCGTACCGCCCAAGCCGCAAAGACCCAAACCGATTTCACCGACGCCATAACACGATGGCCAGGCGTCGAAGGTTTGGTCGAACACCGGGTCAGACATATCCGCCGCATCCGACAACCGCACCCGGATGGTTGCCGCCGCATCGAGATTATGATTCCACAATGCAACCGTATCGACTGTTTCAGGCTGGGCGTATGCGGCGCGCCACCACTGGTCCGTCAACCCGGTGGTGCGCGCGACCTTCGACAAATTCCAACTTTTCAGGTTGACCGCGCCCAAAGCCCCCGCCTCGCTCGACGCCGTTATGGTGGCGTCGTCGATGCGGTTGTCGTAGAGAATCAGGATTTTTTCAGTGGCCACGGCTACCCCCACAATTCCAAAGAAATTTCGTTTTTGAAGGCCCGCTCGCTTAAGCTCACAACAACCCAATCCTGGCCAGATTCCAATCCAAAGCGCGGATGCGAAAACGTCACCACGTCGCCCAGGTCTGTTTCAAATGGCGTAGTCTTCGCGGTGAACGGAACCACCCAACGGCGCACACCGAACAGCGCCAAACGACGCGCTGCTTCTGTTTCAGCGTCGGTCTTGTTAACCAACAAGGTCTGAACCGGGTCCGGATCTACGGCGTTGGTGTGCCCGCCCTTGCCCACGCCATCAGCTTTGATGTCAGCGTCTTGCGCCGTGGCGAGGCGATGCTCCTCCCCGGCAAAGGCCTTGAAGGCATCGGTGGACGCGGCATCCAAACCGTCCGCCGTTTGCACCGTCCAGGACTTGGCGTAGCCCAGCCGCACGCGCCACCGCGGCGGCGCGAACACCGCAGGGCGCACTGAATTCTTCAAAGCGTCATTTTCATCCAGCACCAACGCGGCGGTGCCGCTCGGGGCCTCAAACCGCTTGACCGTAAACAGGCCCAGGCGGGTGTAGCCATAAACTGCACCGACACTGCTGGCGACCTGGTCCAAGACGTCGAGCAGGTTCATGTCCGCTGATCCCGCATAGAACCCCACCGGGGCAGTGGTGGCGGTGTTCAGCGCCGTGAGGGACGCCGTGTCCAGGTCGCCTGGATCCGTGAGCCCGCCATACTTCGACACCAGCCGACGAATAACATCTGCGGCGCTGGACACATATATTCCGCCGTCCTTACAGCCCTTGACATCGGCCGTGATCAATCCGGTCGCCTCCGCCACAAGCGTGATCCGGCCAGTGCTCAGATCGACGGTGTAGTTTGTCGTCACCGTCAACAGTTTGCCGTTGTCATATACTGCGGTGACGGCATCGACCTGGCCGTCATGAAACTGGTATATCCGGTTGGTGATATCCACTGCGACCGGGGCGACGTTTTTGCATTCACCCACGCACACCGGCTTGGGTTTGTCTTTCAGGTCGTCGCCACCCTCGACGCCACCGGTGCCAGCGAACGCCGTTCCCTGGACGAGTTTATCCAGCAAATCCTGGCGGTCCGCCAAGGGTACGGAAATCTTGTCCCGGGTCATGGAGATTTCCCCCATAACCCCGACGAAGATGGTTTCAAAGGCCGTGTAGGCTGCGCCCTTTTGCCCCACCTTCACCGTCACCGACCGACCGTCGAAATGATAGTCAGCCCAGCCGTCCAGATCGCCGCCGTTGATTAACACCAGCTGGCCGCGGTTGGGCATTGATCGGCCACCGACATCGATGCCGGAAAACATCTGGCGACTGAACGACAAAGCCTCTTTGACCACGCCTTCAAAATACGTATTTGCAGGCGTGTCGGTCGGACCGGTCGTAAAACCTTCGGTGGCCGCGTACAGCGTCACCTCGGCCTCGCCCCCCACTGTTGGGTTATACGGCGTCATCTCCACCGCATAAATACGATGGATGGTGGGATCGTCTAAAACGCCCATGAGTTTTCCTTTAAGCTGTGGCGGTACGACGAACGCGCATGCGCCCGGCGTAATCCCCGGCAAAACCAGCCATCTGTTCGTTGACCTGTTCCAGATCGCTGCGCATAGCGCGGATTTCTTGAACGACGGTGTGAAGCGCCTCTACCACTTCACTCATGTCCGTACCGGGTAGCTCGGCCCGCGGCGTAATGCGCCCAGGGCGATCCGGGGTAAACACCTCGATATCGTCCTCGCCGACCACGACAGACTCGCCCGCGTCAACACGCCCGCCGCGGCGCAACCCGCGCATGATCCGCGCGCCTTGGTTGACCACCGGCTGGTAGTCACCGGCCAAGCGCCCCCGCAGACCATCAAGGCCAGCCGACAAGTAGGGGCTGGCATCAACCTCAACCAGGTCACGCACGATGGCGCTGATTTCACGGTCATTACCACCGCTCACGCTACGCGTACCGACCGCCCCTCTGCCGGAAACACCGCCGCCGGACATACCGCCGCCAGCCGACAAAAAAGACGAGCCCGTACGACCACTCACAACGTTGGAAATGAACCCGCCGACCCCGGTATTCGCCGCGAACCCGCCTGTGGCGTCGGCGCGATAATAGTTTGCCCCCAACGAAGCCAACATCCCGACAGGACCGCCGAGCACAGCGCTGATAGCACCGGTCAACGCCCCTGCTGCGGCAGACCCCAAAAAACCATGCTTGGTGCCGACACCAAAGAACGTCCCAATCCGGTCCCAGAAACCGCCGCCGCTGCGCGACACAACTCCAGACTTACCCGTTTCGGAGTCCGTTCCATAATGGCTCTGCAGACCCGTTTCTGGATCTGTAATCGTACCCCAACCACTGCCACCGCCAAAGTCGGGCCCCTGGTCAACACCGAAGGGACTGCTCATGCCTTCCGGGCCATAGGCACCATGGCTCTCACCCGTGGACGGATCTTGATGTCCACCCAATAAAAAGCGCGGCAAATTATCGTTTGCACCGACCATACCGCCCCGGGCATAACCCGGCAGCCCCGATTTATTGATTTCCTCCAGCAGCGGCAGATGCTGCTCGGTGGCGCGGGCGTTGACGACATATTCGCCGTCTGAAATCCGCGCCAGGATGGAATCCGATGTCCCCGTACCGGGGCCGCGCACACGACCACCTTCGGCAAAAAAACCACCAATATAGCTGCTCACCGCGCCAACTGCGGCGCTGGCCACGGAACCGAGTACCGACGCCCCCGTTTTAGACGAGCCCAAGCCGAACGCCGAACCGATGCCCGCGACCATATCCTGGGCCGCCAAGCGCGCCAGGCCCACCTTGATGGAATCGAAGAAACTGGACGCGGTGAATTTTCCCGTCATGAAAAAATTCGTGAAGGCGTCTTCCATGGACTGGAATGCGCCGACCACAAACTGTCCGGCGCGCCGCCCGCCGTTTGCTAAAGTATCGAAGTAGCTATCAACCTCTTGGCGATATTCTTCCGAAAACGTTTTAGGCCGTTCTTTTTCAAGTTTCTTATTGTAATAGCCCTCAATTTCAGCACGCGCTTTTGCTGACTGCTCTACTGTCAGCAGTTTTTTCTTTTCCTTCTTTTCAAGGTCTCGCAGATCTTTTTCGCGATCAAGCTTGAGGTTATCCAGAACCGTACCTTCCGCGCGCAAACGCCGGTCAGACAATTTTTCCACATAGCTCTGGGCCTGGTCGCGCTGTTGCTGCTCCTCTTTCAGGGTGCGCTCCATCTCCTTTTCCCAGAGACGGCTGTAATAGGTTTTAACGTCGCCCGTGGCCTTGGCCGATTGCGACGCCGTGATGACGCGGTCCTGCTCAAGCTTTTTGACTTTGGCAAAATCCGCATCCCGGTCGCGCGCGATCAGCGCAAAGTTGGACAAGGTCGCCTTGGCGGCTCGGTTTTCCAGGTCGGCAATGGTTTTAAGCCCGCGCGCTTTCTCGGCGGCGGCGGGATCTTTGACAAGGGGTATATTGTCGTTGACCGCAAGCGCACCCGGCTTTTCGCGATCCTTAAGAATAGCCTTCAGGCGCGCTGCTTCTTCTGCCAGCGCCTTAATTTGTTTTTCATACCGGGAAATAGGGCCAAGGGCAAAGCCGCCAAGGTGTTCTTCACTCCTGGACCAGTCGTCGATGCTTTCCATCATGCCAAAAATTTCTTGGTTGATGTCGGAAATGCGGTCGCGAATGTCCTCTGACGCAGCTTCATCAATGGTTTGAAATATCTTCGATACGCCACTGGCCGCCCAATCTGCGGACATCGCCATATCTGTGAAAAAGGTCACCACCCCCGTGGCGGGGCCCACCAGCAAATTACCAAAGGTCACCTGCAAATCGGTGATCGCTGCATCCAAGCCCTTAACCTTGTTTACATAGCTGTCCGAGGTCCGCGCCGCATCGCCCTGGGCGTCGGCGGTGGACTTCATGATCAACGACAGCCGCGCCTGGACCTTTTGCGATTCCGTCGCCTTTTGCACGCTTTCGGCCAGGCCGAGGTTCATCAATTCCTGCTTAAGCGTGCTTTCGGTGATGACGATACCGTATTTGCGCACCGCCTCATGGTTGCCGACAATCGCCGACGTCAGGGCATCGACGGTTTGTGGCTCGGCTTCATTGTTGAAACTGGCCATGTCCACGGCAAGCTTGGTCAGCTGCTTGGATAAACCAGCCGCTTCCGAACGGCCATAACCCAACGGAACGAACGTGTCCTGAAACGACGCCATATACGTCATCAAGTCGTAGCGCGACCGATTGATGGCGCGACCGAACGCCGTCGCCCAGGCCTCCGCATCCGAACTGTTGGCCTTGAACACCGCCTTGAACTTCGACATCTGTTCTTGAACGTCGGCGGCGACCCTGATGGATTTGACCATGCCCACGGTGACCAAGCCGACGCCTGCGGCCGCAACCAAACCGGCCGGACCAAATCCTTCCAACGCCGCACCCACCACGCCCAGGCGCGCGCTATAGCCGCTCATGCCCGCCTGCGCGGACCGCACGGCCCCGTCCAGCGCTTTCAGCTTGCGGGTTGCGGGCACGGAAGCGCGCTCGATCTTTTTGATCGAAACCGAACCATCCTTGCCAAACGTCCGCAGCGCAACCTTGGCTTTCTCCGCGTCCTTGACGGACACGCGGATGTAGAGGTCTTTGGCGGCCTGTGAGCTCATGGTGATTCCTCAAAACACGAAAAAACCCGCCGGTGAGGGCGGGCGTTCATAAACCAAAAGTTGTTTGATAACATCCCCTCGCACAACTACGGAGATGACGATGGAAGTCGCAGTGTTATGGATTTTGTTTTCTTTTGCCGTCGCGGCATTGGGTGACAAATATGAACGTAACGGATTTGGCTGGGGCCTACTGGCCTTGGCCGTCTCACCATTGATCGCTGGAGTTTTTCTGCTTATTGCAGGGCATAACGGCAAGAAATGCCCAAGTTGCGCAGAAACCATTAAAAAAGATGCTATCAGTTGCCGCTTCTGTCATCACGAATTCAGCACACCTAAACCCTAACCTTAACAAAACAACAGCCCCATGGCCCATATAAGAGATTGAAATGGGAACGCAAAACCATGGCTGAATTTCTAACCCTTCTTGGCGCAGTGATACTTCTTTTGGTATGGGCACCGTGGCGAAAACCCGCACTCAACGACAGTGAGGAGATGAATATAGATGACTTTTTTCCAGAACCATCCACCCCAAAAGAAATTGTTCTTAAATTTTCACTGCCCGATGTGGGCGAACCCGGCACCGCATCACAAGCACAGATTGATGCGGTCGAACGCGCTCTCGGCGAGCCTTTGGACACCCTCTTAAGCGGCCAGCAGGCAGGCATGATCTTAGACGCAAGAGAATACGCCCGCGCCATAGCCAATGTGCTTGAACGTGAACACCGCCACATCAATCATCACCAGGCCGTTCGCCTGGGTATTTTATTTATCTTTTCCGACGAAGAACTGAGAGACGATATTGTGGAATGGTCCCGCAAACGTTTTCAACGCGGCACCCACAATGATCCACCCAGACTTCGCCGAAACGACAACTTCTGGAAAATCTACAACTTCGTCTCAGGCCAACTCTAACTAACCCACCCCCAACACCAGACTGAACGGCACCATCACGGCGCGGGGACGGTCCTTGCCAAACCGCAACGCGTTGGGCGCGGCCTGGACCGGGTCTAAATCCAGCAAGGCCTCTGCCCAGCGGGCGTGTTCCCAATCGGTTCCGGCGAACACCTCTTCCAAAAACGATGAGATACGCGCCACGGCGATGTGTTTTTGCCAACCCTGGGGATGAACGATGATGCCGCGTTCGCGCAGCGCCGGGCGGTATTCCGTGTTTTCCGCCGCCAAGGCCACGGCGGCGGCCAAGCCGCCTTCACCCCAACCATCCCAATTCAACAGGTGGCGCAAACAGCCATCGCCATCCAACGCCATCATCGGCGCATACCCATCCACCGTCAGCGATTGGTTGGTATTGGCGGGCATCACTTGCGGCAACGGCAATTGCCCCCACATTTTACGCGCCGCCGACCGGCCATAGGTGCGGCGGCATTCATTGACCAACGCCAGATACAAGCGGATTTCGTCCGGGTCCTGATCAAGGGCCGGTGCCGCCGAGCCGTAGCCGCCGGTGCGCCTGATCTGCGGCAGTACCTCGTGCGCCAGCCAGCGCTTGAACCGTTTGGCGTCATCCGTGCGGCTGGTAAACACGAGCTGATACGCCCCGAACTCATTGACACAGATCATCTGTTGATCGCCAGAGGGGGTAGGTACAATTACATACCCCCTCTCATCATCATCTAGACGTTTCAGAGATTGGTGATGGTCTGAAATCCCCAAAGCACCACACACATCCTTACCCACAAACCACGGTTCGCCATTTTGGTCCTGGATGCGCACCGCGTTGCCTTCAAAATCAAATGTGCTGAGCGCGCTCATGCTTTAGCCATCCCAACCTGTCGGACGGGAACGGCACGGATCACCCGCACCGCCTGAACCAGACGCTGCACAGCCGGAATTAAATTGTCATTGATCGCTTGCGGACGCGGGGGCGCTTTGGTTTCTGTTTTCATAGTTTTGGTCATCCGCTTTCTAGGCGTGTGTCCGGATCGGCCGGACGCCGGGAGCTAGAAACCCGGAAAACCACGGGCGGGATTATTCCCCCGAAGGGTATTATATTCTCCGCACTCCCGACCCAATGCCCGGACTTGGTCCAGGAACTAGGCACGAAAAAGCCGCGCTGTCGGGGCGGATACCGGGTTTTCAGGGTGTTTCTAGCACCAACGCGATGCTAACCCCAGCGAACGCCGCCTGTCAACGCTGGGGTATTTTTTCAGCGAACGCGCCCATTTGCCATGACAATCAGCCGCCCGTTTTGTCAATCAGGCCTTTGCGGCCCTTGGCAAGACGCCGCGCCGCGTCGTCCATCACCAAAAAAGCATCCATCATTTTGGCCGATTGCTGCAGGTAGCTGCCGGGATCGGGCAGCGCCTTCATCTCCCGGCATATCGACCACACCTCGACCAGCGCCAAAGTGCCCGCGTCGATCAGGTACTTGGGGTGGACGGCAAGTCTTTCGATGCCGATTTCTTCGAAGCCCCAGCCTTCGCCGTCCGGCGCTGGGTCCTGTTTGGTCCACGCTTCGCCGTCGCGGAACTCTTCGGCGAAGAGGTTCCAGGCGACGGCGATTTTAAGTTTTTTTCCTCGGCCTTGTTCACGCTCATCAGATCCAGCGCGGCGAAGCCAATCTCGACGCGGTGATGCTCGGGCACGTTTTCCAATACGTCATCGGGCACCCCGCCCGGGCCGGTGCGAAAGTCAAAAGGCGCATTCTCAACCCCCACCACGAACTGGCGAAAAGCTTCAACAGGCGAGACCGCCATGAAAAAATCCCGCGCCGCATTCTTGGCGGCGAACGGGGAATAGCCGCGTGCGACGACCAGCTCCAGCTGCTCGATACGATCTTTCAGGTCCGGGGCAATGGCGTGTTCTTGCAACTTCGCAAGTATCTCGTCTTCCGCCGCACCGGCGGCGCGCATCCGCATGGCTTCTTCCAAGGCGTCGATATGGGTGGTGTACAGATCAACCACGCCCAAACACTCCGCCAAGGATACAGCGTCGGCGGGATCGGACAGCAGATGTTCAACGCCGCGGCGCAGGGTTGCCAGCATGTCGTGATTGTCGGGAAATTGCGCGCCGAGCTCGGCCACCGCGCGGCGATGATTGGCGCGCGCATAAACGCCGCCCGCGTTGACCAAATAAACAATGCGTTTGGCTTTGGTTTTTTTGATCTGATCGCGGGGCGTCAGTCGTCCTGGGGTTTGTGTGGAGACAAGCACTTTTTTAGATCCTCAAATGAAGGCATCCCCGACCCTTTTTGGGTCGGGGATTGTTTCAATTAATGCAGGCAGATGAACACACCGTTGTTGGCCCCGTTGGCCTGGAACGGAATGTCATCTGTGGCGCGACCATTGTTGTCGCCGTCATCGGCCCCGGTCAGCTGCAACTGCGGCACCATAATCGACACCCGCTTGCCAGCACTGGGTCCCCAGCGCAGCCACAAGGATTGCTCGGTCGCGGCCTGGAAAACGGCGAAGTTGTTGCGCGTCGCCAGATCAGACATGTACGGATTGATCGAGCCGGTGACCTTGCGCGCCGTGATGTCGGCGGTGTCGTAGCCGTAGGTCGCCGCCGGATCATCGGCGAGATTGATCTCGCTGCCCAGATCCAGGGTGAAGCGGCCGAACTTAACCGCGACACCGCCCAGCAACACATCGGCGTCGATGAACGGGCGGCCGGGCTCCGTGTCGAACACCGCATCGCCGGGATGGGCAACGTCGCTCGGGGCCAGCAGCTTGCCGGTGAAATCGAACGACATCATCGCCTTGCCACGGGTGGCCAACTCCAAAGAAAAAGTCGAAGACGCACCGGCAATCGTCGTCAGGCGCGAATTCTGCCCCGTCTGGGTGGAGTGCTGCCACATCCCCACCGTGGCCGTAGGCAAGCCGCTGGACGCGGGCCGATAGAGCACATTGGCCGGGATGGTGTAGGTCGACGTGATATCGGGCTGTGTGGTCCAATTTGCCGCCACTGTGGCGACTTTCGTGGTGCCGTTGTAATCCACGATCACCGACGACTGACCGGTGCCGGTGCCGCCATCGATATTGATCACCATACCTAAGTATTCGTCGTCGGTTGCCGAAGCGCCCGCGGCCAAGGTGATGGTGTTCGCGCCGCCCGCCTGGGCGGTGTCGGAAATATCCGCAGCGGTGATCTTTTCGGCAAAGCCAGAAGCCTGCAGCGCGGCGGAGGTTTCTGGAACCACGCCCCCGGTGCCCGAACCGCGCAAAGTGGTGGTGAAGGCGATGCCCTTGGTGCCACCGGACGGCATCGGCGCACCGGCATCCAACGCGCCGGTGACTTCGTTGTCGTTGTCGATGGTTTCAAAATTCGACGTCGCTCGCGGATCCTCGGCGCGGATCGCGTCGGTGGTGACGGAAAGCGTTTCGGCGGTGCCGGAGGTCGCCTCCTTCTTGATCGCGACTGTTTTATTTTTGCTCAGAAACTTGGACAAGGGTTAGCCCTCCTTGATGGCGGTGGAAGCCTGTGCCGGATCCGGTTTGGATTTAGGCTTGGCCTTGGGTTTGGGTTGAGGATCCTGAAGAGGCGTCTCGCTCGACCCGCCCTGGACCTGCGACGCAACCGCCTTGCGGTGCGCCGGGATGTTAGTTTTGTTCATGGGTCTCTCCCATTCGGTTTGAAAAGATTAAAGGCTATAAGGGTCTTTTTCGGCGGTGACGAATTCCACCTCGAAGTCTATGGCGATCACCGCGAACGGCGTGTCGCCTTCGGTGACGATAAATTCCGGATCGGCGAAATTGGTCTCGACGATGTCGACCGCCAAACCGCCAAGTGTCGCATCCACTGAAAGCGCCAAAACGGTGCGCCCATAAAGATCGTCCGCAGCCAACGTCAGCGCTTTGCGCAGCGCCTGCCCATCTTGGACGGGCAATACGGTGACGTAGCCCTGCACGGTGAAGCCCAGCGTGCGGTCAGCCTCCCCGTTGGCGATGGTCTTGCTTTGATGTCCGCCGTCGAATTGAACCAGACGCGGCATCTCATCTGATGTGGGCTCGTCGTCGCGGTTGCGATCCACGCCAAGATTATCGGGATCGATGGCCTTTAATGTGGTTTCGACACTGGCCAGGACTTGTTCGCGAATGGTGGTGGGCATAGAAACCTCAAACTCTAACCTCGGGCCATTCGGCCAGGATGTTGGGGCCCAGCATGCGATGCGCCCGCTCAATTTCCGGCTTAAGATCGATGCGCTTGTTGATGCGCACCTGGCGCACCACCAAAAACAGCGGGATAGATTGACGCCGCCCGGTGATCGGGGAGAATTCACCGCCGACGTTGCGGCCCTTGTGACGCGTCTTCGAACGCTTTCCGCCCGCGCTCAACCAATCAGCCACCAGCAAAAACCTGCCGCCGCTGATTTCAATCCAGCGCAACGCGCCGAACTTGGCGATGGCGGCTTGCAGTTGGGACCACTTACGTTCTTTGCTGCCCTTCGAATGTTCCAGTCCACGATCCAGCTTAAGCTTCTGCGCGCCGGGCAATGGGATGATTAGAAACCGTTTGCGCCGCGGGCCGATGGTCATACCCTCGACGAACGCCTCATGAATGCGCCGAGCCTTGGAATAGACCGATGACGACGCGCCTAAGCTGTTTCCGGACTTGGGGTAATCTGCACGGCCCCACGCCCGCTCAAGCTTGGGCCCAAGTCGCGCCGAACGGGTGCGCCCACGAAAGCCCTTTTGCAAGTTGCGCGCGGTGCGGCGCACCCCACGGGTCACACCGATTTCTCCGGCGTTCAACTCGGCCTGCAAATACTTTTCCAGATCGCCGTGAAGCGCCGCCTCCAAACGCATGTCGCTGCGCCTCATCAGACTGTCCTCAATTGGCAGATCCACATCTTGCCCAGCGTGTCACGCTCCGGCGCTTTGGACACAACAAACGTCCCCACGTCGGTAATTTCAAATTTGTCCTCTTTGGACACCACCCCGCCGACGATGGCGGAGGCCTGCACCTCAAGCGTCCATTCCGACGAACCGCCCGGCGACAGATATTTAAACCCCGGAGGTGTGTCCAGCTGGGCTGGGTGCTTGTCGACAATAACCGTCACAGTATCCGCCTGGGCAGCGCCGCCCGCTGGCGTATAGACAGCAGAAACACCAAACACGGCGTCGAGTGCATCGTTCAACCCGTCAAGGGCGGCATCAAAACTCATGACCCAACCCCCAGCGAACGCCGTTCGCCAGCCCCCTACAAAAATGAATTAATCAATAAACGAACAGGACGGCCCCGAAGGACCGCCCATGTTCGAGTAGATAACGACTGCACGCAGACTTAAGCGCGCTTACCCTTCATCAACGCCTTCGGACGCTTACAGATCGGCAACGGGTTCGATTGAATTTCGAACGAAACGAATTTGTTCTTACCACTCGGATCGAAGCCCGGAATGACGTACCGCGGCAAACCTGGCGTGTTGACGAAGTCCATCGTGTCGGCCGGGGCAAAGGGATTTTCCCACAGGCCCGGCACGCCCACCGGCGCAAAGTGCGCCTTAGTGCTTTCGACGCCGACCGTGCCATCGTCCGACCCACGGTAGTCTTCCCAATAGATATCGCCGTATTCGAAAACACTGTATGCCTTGCCTTCACGGTGGGACGCACCGTCTTTCCAGCGATCATAGGCAGCTTTGACTTCTTCGTGATCAACCAAAGAATCGAAGAAATCCGCACCACACAAGGCGTGGATCTTGAACTTACTGTTGATCGGCAGCTTCAGGTTCTTCGTCATGGTGCGGCGCACTTGATTGCACTTGGTACGCACCTTGGTCGTCGCGGTGGTCAGCTCGAAGTTGACTTCCGCTTCCTGGGTCACACCGAATTCATCAAACAGATTATAAATCACGGAACTGCCGTCTGCGTCCAGGATATCGCCTTTGTAAGCACCCAGGCGCAAATTTTCGACCGTCATATCCATAGACAGAAGATGCAGCTCGACTTCATCATTTACAACCTGCTGGACGGATTGCAAAACGCCTTGACCGCCGAACGCGCGGATGTTCTGGATTTCATCTGCATAGATGATCGCCTCACGCGTCAAGTGGGTCAGACTCAGATTGCGCATGCGGCGCTTAGACCGCGAACCTTGTTCCGGGACGCTACCGCGAGGGCTGTTTGCAATCAAAGTTAGGACCGAATCCTTTTCCTCGATGCCGACCGTGGTCGTCGAAATGCCGTACTCACGAAAATTGCAGACCTCGCCCACACGACCAGGAACAAAATCCATATTATTGACGCTCGCAGTCATCGACATCGCGCTGAATGCGTCGTTGTTGAAAATGTCCATCTCGGCCATTTTACAAAACTCCTTACTTTAAATTGAGATTGAGACGCGACGCTTAGCGCGCGATGATTTTTTGGGCGGCCAACTCGGCCTTGCCGGCGATGATCTGATCTGCCGTTGCGCCGACGAACCACTGCAAAGACGCAGCAACCACTTCCGCATCGCGGGCAATGGCCACGCAATTTACATCGGCAAGGGAAGCATCGACGTTGTCGTACAACACCGCGACGGCAACTTCGGAGCCATCGACATTGGCCGGATTGTATTGCTTATACTTGTCCGAACCGGCCGTAACCGTGATGACAAACTTGTCACCCACGGCAAAGTCGGTCGCACCATCGGCCAACGTAAACCCAAGGCCGCCCGCGGAAAACGCCGCCGCAACATCGCCGGTGCCGACGTTCACACCGGCAGGATCCTCGACCTCAAACGCGCCTGCGTTTGCAGCAGCCGCCACCACGGTCAAAACATAATCACCAACCACTGCGCCAGCACCAACGGTGACAGCGCCCATGGCACCGTCGCCGGTATTGCCCGCATCGGCGGCGGACGTGGCCGTACCAGCCTTGGTAATTTGCCCGAGCACCGCACCTGCAGACAGGTCCTGGCCGGAAATGAGAGTGATGGTTTCACGGGAAATGTTGCCATTGCCTTCCGAAACCATGAATTCGCCAGCGTGCTGGCCTTCGGTTAAAGTCGCCATCGCTTATGATCTCCTCAAATGCGATTGAATGGAATTTTGACCCCAGACTTAGAATTGATCCTGGGTTTAGGATTGCCCCTGAGTGACCGCCCGACGCTTGGCGTAGATGTCGCCAACATTGATGGCAGCAGACTGGCCCTGTTCATCGCCACCGCCATGCAACGCACTGGTGACCAACTGGTCATCGGCAGCGGCACGTTTTTCGGCCAAGTCCTCGCGCACTTGTGCAGCGCTCAATTTCTTGTCCAGATAACCAGCCGTCAGATCCGTGCGCCCGGCAATCGCGCACAGCTGTGCGATCTCTCCGGCGGCGGCATGGGCGGTTTCTTGACCTTCGGCGCGCGCCGCATCCAAATCAACAACATTGCCGCCGGAGGCGGCGGCCGCAGGCGTTTCGGATTTAGCCGCAGCGGCGGCGGGGGTTTCGGTTTCAGCGGCAGGGGTGGTCTCCGCCGGTTTTGCATCCGTCGTGGACGCGGGCTGTTGGGCATCGGGCATGGGTGTCTCCTCATGGTTGCCAGGTTGTGACGCGGCGGAACCCGCGCCGGGAAAATAACTTTGCTGGGGACGCTCGACGTGTTCCGTCAGCTCGCGCAAGCTGTCCCGAAACGGCATCACCGCATCGGCCAAGCCGGACTGAACCGCAGAACCATCAAGGCCCACGAACACATCCGCATCTGTGGCCTTGACCTGGTCCACACTGATGCCACGGTGCATCGCGACGGTTTCGACAAACAGTCCGTAGGTCTTATCCACGGATTCTTGCAAACGCTTATGCGCCACATCGGTCAGCGGCTCGTGGGGGTTGAGATCGTTTTTCCGCGCACCGGCAAAAACGGTGGTGTACTTCAGACCCGCGCCTTGATCCTGCGCACTCACGTCGCGGTGCATGGCTATCACACCGACTGATCCAACAGCACCCGTCTTGGCGACAGTGACGCGGTCCGACGCAGACGCTAACGCATAAGCGGCGGAAAAGGCATGCTCATCCGCCGCCGCCCAGATAGGCTTGATCCCGCGCGCCGAATGGATCTGTTGCGCCAAGTCGAAAACACCCGCGACCTCGCCACCGCCGGAATTGATATCAAACATCACCGCCTTGATCCGCGGATCTGTCACGGCGTCCAGAAACATGGTTTCGATTTCACCGTAAGACCACAGCATCGACGGCGGGTTGGCGGCCGCAGCGCGATGCACCAAGGTCCCCAACACCGGAATCACCGCCACTCCGGACGACGTCAAGGCATAGGCCTTGTCGCTTTTAATCGCCCCAGGAACCGAGGCCAAATGATCCGGCATCACGTTGCCAACACTGGACACATGCTCAGCGGCGGCATTCACTTGGCGTTGATCCAGCCCTAAACGCGGACCCAATACAGACACCACGGTTGCCAACTTGTCGGGGTGCAACGCCAGGGGCGTGTTGAAAACCCGTCCCAAGATATGCGTGAAATCTTTGCTCATAACCTTACCTCAGCCGTTGCCAGCCCGACGCTCGGCCCGGTCGTCTTCATCCGGATCGGCATTCGGGTTGGGCTCATTTTCGTCCACGTACTCAGTCCCATCCGGGCGAGCATTGGTCACGCCAGCCTTCGATGTGTGTTTGGCGTTTGAATCCAAGATCAGGCCGTGACGTTCGGCGCGGGCGGCATCTTCCGCCAACGCTTTGTCGATAACCTCGGGGTCATACCCCGACATCTGGATCGCTTCGGACCGCGAAATCAGCCCCGCGCGGATCGCCATGATCAACCCCGCCACTTCCTTGACCGGATCAATCCACTTGAACCCCTGCGGCACCCAACGCACACCAAAATAGTGATGAGCGTTGTGCTTAAAGTCAGGCGCATCTAAAGCCCCGGAAAGCACCGCTGTGGTGATGAATTCCCGCCACGTCGGACGGCAGAATTGAAAGATGAAAAAACAGGTTTGAAACTGCTCGACCTCGCGGCGAAATTCCAGCAACCCAGTACGGATCGATGAATAATTTACCCCCGACAGATCGCCCGTCAGCTGCTCGTACGTCACGCCGCCACCGGCGGCAATCGCATGCAATTCCCGTTTGACGAAATCATCGACGCCCGCGCCAATCTCCGGCGGCGAGGCGAATTTCACATCCTCCCCGGGACGCGTAACCGGAAACGTGCCCGGCTCCAGTCGCATGATTTCCAGAGCGGCGTTCGCCGGGTCGGGTTGGCCGCCAAGGTTCGTTCCGCCAGAACCATTCGGGTCTAAAGTCTTAGTGATGAAGCCCGTGATCATCGCTGCGATTTGCTGTTTTTTCAGCGTCGCATCGTCAAGCTGGTCCAGCTCATATAGCCGTAACAACACAGAAGCCAGCGCCGGAACGCCGCGCACCTGTCCGGGACGCAACGGCTTGAACAAATGGATCATCCGGTCGGCCGGAATACGCACCGCCTGTCCACCACCGCGCCCTATCAGCGCAAAGTCTTCGGGATGATTTGGCAGAACGTGAAACGCGCTTTTGCGGTTGATACCGTCAAATTCGATGCCGCAGCGGATCAGACCAGAACCACGCGCCAAAGGCATGCTCAACTCCAGCGGAACCTGTTCGCTTTCCATCAGCTCCAATTGAAACGGAACCGCCAAGCCGTCGCTTGGGCGGCGCGCACGAAACCGCCCAAAGCAATCCGCGCCCTCCAACATGGAACGCAACCCCAGCGCCTGCTGACCATAATAATTGCTGTTGCCCGCCGCATCCGCCTCGTCGACAAAACGCCGCCACAACTCGTGAATTTCTTCGCGTTTTTTTTCGTCCGGATGCATCGACCGCGGGCGAATACCCGTACCAATGGCATTCGACACGTACTTGTCGACAGCTTGTCCCGCATACGCATTTTTGCGCACAGCATCGCGCGACTGACGCCGCAACATCGAACCGGACCCACTCAGCAACGAATTGACATGCCCGCCGGGCGCACTGCGCATCCCAGCCGTACGTGCACCGCTCCCCGTGGTGTCATACCCCGGCAAACTTGCGCCGTGACGAACCAAAAAGGTCGTCGCCGAAAGCGCCCCGCGCGCCAACAAATCACGAAATGCCATGATCACGCCCCCTTATTGGTCATGGCGCGGACCTGGTGGACGGTCACTGTGCCAGCATCCGCCGCCAATGCAGCCTCAATACGGGCAATCACCCGCTCCATTTCATCAAGGGACCGATAATCGACCCGCTTGCCCGCGTGCGTTACACTCGAAATGCCGAGTGCAAATTGGGCCTTCATGGCGTCGAGCTGAGCTTGCGTATATCCGGATGCCATGCTGGCCCCTTTCGCTGATGATTAGGTCTGTCCCCGAACGCGCACAGCACCGCCACCACGCTCGACAACATTTGCGGATCGATCCACCGTTTGCCGCTCGACTGGCTTGCCATCCCCTTCCGGCGAACGCCGTTCGCTGTCAGGCAGGGACGCGCCCGGCGACCACAATTGCGCCAGGCTGTGTTGAACTTGCTCGGGCGGCGCACCGCGCTGCTCGGCCAATTGCTTCCAACGATCCGTGCTGTAGTGATCAAGGCCTAGGTGATAAGCCAAGATGCGTGACCCGACGACGATATCCAGCGCCTCGTTGCGCACGTCGCGCGGGCACACCCACCGCAAATCAGGCTGTCCGTTTTTGTCCACTTCTTTGCGGTATTCCGCCGTCATCTGTTTGATGTAGGACTCATCCACCGCGTCAGGCAGATGCAGGCAACCCAGCGGCCAGTTCCCATAGGCATCCTGACCTTGGATCGTTTTACTCAACCGCGCATAGATATCGGATTTCGTTGGATCGACGCCCGTGATCCACAACTGACAACCACCTCGGACATAACGCCCGCGCCAGTTGACATCGACCTTTGTCGGTGTGCCCATCATCGGACGCAGCGCACCCTCTTTGCCTTTCATGGCCATGACCGTAGGGCCTTGGCGACGTACAAAATCGTAAACACGGTGCGATAAATACCCCGCATCGATGCCGAAGGCCTCAATGGGCCATTGCTTGCCCTGATAATCTTCGTATGTGCGCGAGATCACCGCGTTCAACTTCTGCCAGACGCTGTCGTCCGTTTCCGGGTTGCCTTCGATGATCCCTTTGTCGATTAACCAGCCCGTCAGGCCGATACCCCAAGACCACACCGCCCATTCCAGTCGGTCGCCTTGAACGTCGCAAAACCCGGTGGGCACCAACGCACCGACCGGCATCCGCCCCAGCGGATAAGCCTCGCGCCGCGCAAACAGTTTTTCATGATCAGGCGCTTCACCAACATCCTCATAGGCCTGGCCGAGAACCTGCTGAAAGAACGTTTTTTCCTTAGCCGGATTACCATCGGCGTCCAGGTGCTCGGCAACGATTTTGTCCCAACTGACAAACGGCGAATAGGCCTGCCAAATATGAAACCCACGATGTGCCCCGCGCCCTTTGCGCGCGCGCCATATCTCGATCTTGTCCGCCTCGATGGCTTGCGGCGGCGGTGGATTTTCATCTCCTCCGTCGAACGTCTTGATCCACACACCTTGGGCGATCATCGACAGCTTATGATGATGCTGAATACAGCAGCCGTGAACACACACAAAAAAGGCCCCAAACGGGGCCTCGTCTTTATCCCATTTCAGGTTTTTAAATTCTAAAACCTGGAAGGTCCCGCACTCCGGACACGGCACGTAAAATCGACACTGATCTGACGCATCAAACTTTTTGCTGATACGACACAGCCCCTTAATGCCAGGGGTCGAGATGTTGATTTTCTTCGTTCCAAGCGCATCCCACGCCGTCAAACGTTTGTCCGCCTGCGCCAACGGATCACCACGCTCACCGGCATCGGTGGGAAACTCTGCGATTTCATCGCCCACCCGCACCCGCGCCGACACCATTTGCAATCCGGCGGATGAATTCGCGCCAGTGGTCATCATGTAACCGCCAGAAAACCGCTTAAATGCCCCTGTCGATCCTTCGCCGCTGCGACTCTTTTGGTCTTTCACCCGATCGCTAAGGACTTTCGTTTCGGACACCATCGGGGTGAATTTCACCCGATTGAATTTACTTACCTCGTCCAACGTCGGCAAAACCCACAACACCGGGGCGGGGTCCATGTGAATGATCTTACCAACAGCATTCATCGCAGACTCGGTAAAGCCGATCTGGTGGGACTTACAGCCCGTAACTTCATCGCACGGATCGTCGAGCCCCATAGCATCCATAGGCTCAACCAAGTACGGCGTGCGCGCGTTGCTCCACTTTCCGGGGTGCGGCGATCCACTTTCTGCCGACACGTAACGATACTTTTCCGCCCATGCAGACACCGACATCTGTGGCGGCGGCATCACACCCTGCGCAAAAGCTTGATAAAAAACCTTCCTGCCATCGACCAGGTCGCCAGCAATTTCACTCGGCGGCAAGGGTGTCGGGTTCAAAGATTCGGCTAAACGCATCGGCTATCCGTTCCAACATTTCCCGATCCGCTTCGCTCAGCACGCGGGCAATATCCTTAGGGTCATCCAGCACGGCAAATTGTTCCGCCAGATGGCGATTGCGGATGGCCAACTCCTGGAGCAACTTTTGACCAACCTCAAAGGCCGCGCTTTCAACATCCGAACGCGCGACGACCAAAGACATGTCCCGCGCCAGTTTCAACTGCGCACTTTTCGCCTTAATGGCTTTTTCAGCCGTCGCCGCTTTGCGGTAGCCCAAATCCGATTGTTTATTATTGCCCGGCGAACGCCGTTCGCCACTAACACCCGTTGTGCCTTCGGATGGCTCGTCCAGCGCCGTATTAAACGGGGCCCCGGCACGATTACCGGATTTGGATTGATCCAGGTTCTCCGCACGGTGCTCTAGGACTTCGTCCACATCAACCAAGGGCGCACAGCCCTCTTCAGTCTGATGATTGAGTTTCGGGTTGGCGGACACATACCGACTCAACGTGCTCTTGTGCACGTCGATGGCCTTAGCCGCTTGTGTGATCGTCACCAGTTTCATGAAGGCCCTCGCCGTACCGTTCCTTTTTGACCTCCGCAAACGTGCGGCCGGTCCCGGCCAAGGTGGCGGCACCACCACTGATGCCCTCCCAGCGCTGGATGATGGCATCAACGTATTTGGGATCCAGCTCCACCAATCGCGCACGGCGCTGTAACTGTTCCGCCGCAATCAAGGTTGACCCAGATCCGCCGAACACATCCAGCACCACGTCGCCGGGTAAACTCGAATTGCGCAACGCCATCACCACCAGGGTGAGAGGCTTTTGCGTCGGATGTACATATTCCCCGGTGTTGCCGCGGGTGAAGTTCCACACATCGCCCTCGGCCTTTCCGCCGTACCAGCGATCTCCTTTGCAATAAAAAATAAACTCGTGCTGTGGTCGATAGTGCTGATGACCGAGCCCTATTGACCCTTTATCCCAGACGATGCACGCCGCAACGTTGAGACCCGCAGCATTGACCGCAGCCTCGAACTCGGCATAGGTGCGCCAAGTAAAACAAACGTAAAACGCCCCACCGGGGCGGGTGTGTTGATGGGCACAACTCAGTGCGCCGCGGACCAGATCAATCAGATCATCGCCCTGGGCGTCATCGCCAAGAATCATGCCGTGCGCCTTGACCAGCGCCCCCTTGGTCGTCGAGCCCGCTTCCTTTCCTTTGCCAAAGCTCATGCCGTAGGGCGGGTCGGTAAACACCAGATCCGCCATCACCATCTTGGCAGGCACGCCAGAGATCAGACGGCTGAGCACCTCTACGCTCGTACTGTCGCCGCAGATCAGCCGGTGCTCGCCCAGTAGCCATAGATCCCCCTCCCGTGTCACCGGGTTGGTGGGTAAGGGCGGCGGCGGAACATCCTCGATCTCATCCACCGGCGTCGGATCCAACAGCTGGGCGATCTCGTCATCACTAAACCCGATCACCTCCAGGTCAAAATCAACCGCAGCGATCTCCGCCATCACTTCACCCAGCAGCTCATCATTCCAACTGGCCCCCAACGGGATCCGGTTGTCGGCCAGGCGATATGCCAGACGCTCAACATCGTTCAAGTGACCGAGCACGATCACCGGCACCTCGGCCTGGCGGGTCTGCTTGATCGCCAGCCAACGGGCCTCGCCTGCAATGATTTCACCATCCGGTGCAATCAGGATCGGGTTGACGAAACCGAAAGCCTCAATGCTGGAGACGATGTCATCCAGTTGGGCCTTGGGATGCGTGCGCGGGTTCTTCGGCGACGGTCGTAAGCTGGCCACCGGCCAATACTCGACCGCCAATTCAAGCGGGACTTTACCCATGGGCGCGACCTGTGTGAATATCGCCACGCCCTGCGTAGGGTGGCGGGACGGCCGGGATCGGCGCGTCGGTTCAGATCGTGCGAGTTAACCCCTCGCGGCTTGGAGCGTTGCACCGCTCCAACCCCCGCCGTTTTTACGCAACGCCAGGGATAAAATTATTCAATTTTTACAGAGTGTTGCGTGTTGCATATTATGAGCGTTGCACACACGGGCGTTGCATCAAATCACGCAACCCGTAACTAGTTTTTTTCTGCGCCCTTGCCGCCCGTATACACTTTGGAGCTAGGAAGGACCCGCGCGCCTGGCTTGCCACAACCTCTGGACGGCAGCAAAGCCACGGAGATTGACCAGACGCGCGGAGCTCATCGAGCATACAGCCAGCCCAAGGCCAGCAGCACACCCAAACAAAAAACCCGCAGGGCAAAGCCTTGCGGGTTGAGAGCGAATCGTATTGATCCAGCGTTGATGAAACATCTACCATAACCGTCGCAGGTGTCGCAAGTTAATTTCCACCCACATCCATCCGGCTCAAGATCAGATCCACAGTGCGCGTCCACGCCCGACCAACCGCATCCTTGTTCGCATAGGTCGGATGGTTCGAAGCAATCCGCCGCAAGCCATAGCCGTACAACTTCCCAGCCATAACAAGGCGATGATCTTCATCCAGATCAGCCCGCACCCACAGCATCCAGTCCAACACCTGATGGAGACGGTCGATCTGTTCGGACGTCGGCGGCGTGGACGTGCCGCCAGCCCCCCCTTTGCGTGCATCACGTTCGCGCTGGGCATCGATCAACTCCTCCTGGCTGCGCACGTGATCGGGCAAAGCACAATTCATCTTGCCCAGGTTGACAACATCGGCGGGCATCTTATCAGAGCGCAACGTTTGCCCGGCCTCCCGGATTTGCTCGGCGATCAAGGAACGGGGGTCATCCAACGCCGCCCGCTTATCAAGCACCGCCTTGACCAGCCGACCGGCACCGCTTCCCATATCCAACACCGGCCGCGGCGATGCCGACCACTTGGCCCGACGCAGGTCGAGCACGTACGGTTTTCCGCCCGCCTCCACCCGGAACGTCCCGTCGCCATTGTCGCGCACCGCACTCGCTCGGATCGTTGTATCGCTCATGCTGGATTTCCCCCCATTATCACCGTTTTGTGCCGCCGTGCCGGGATGGTGCCATACTGTGTGCCACCCCATTCGGCGAAAAAAGCTATATATTGTAGGCCATTCTTCTCTCTTCTCTCTTTGTTGGCACAAGAAAGAAGAAAGAAAGGGGTGTTTATTCCCCGCGCGCCCACGCGCTTGGGCGGAGTGCTCATCACACCCCGTGCCACCTGTGCCACCATGCCCAAAACCGGGTCTCGCGCCTTATTTTCCGGGGGTTCGCCCCTGGCACAAAACCCGGCCCAAACGCGGCACGTCGGCGGCACACACCACGCATCCAACCGCCAAATCCCCCCAAGGACCGCACCCTGACGCGAACCTTGTAGGCTCGACATCAGGGGGGCCCGGGGGGCAAAGACACCGGCGAGGGCGCAGCCGAAGCGGGGGGCCAAACAGGATCGAGGAAACCGCAAACCAGCCATCAGAAGGGAATCTCCTCGTCATCATCACCACCCGGCTCAGGGTCCGCCTGGACGGGGACCAACGCGGCGGTGTCGAGGTTTTTTTCACAAGGAAAGATCACCGATCCCCGCAAACGAACCCCGCCGCCATAGCGGACCTGTTTGTCGTAAATGCGAGAAAGATCAATCTGAAGGAGTGGCGCTTTCCACGCCCCACCGTTCCAGCGCGTGCCCGCGAATATCCGATTGAGGCCTTGATGATTGGGGGCCACCGCAATAAATCGTATCCGGTCGAATTCTGCACCTTGCCCCTCATACGGCCTGACGACGGAAACCCCACACATTTTGCAGGTCTCCAGCGCATCGTCGTTGTTATCATGGATGGCGCGGTGCAACTCTTCGCCCAGACGCAGGCGCTTGTTGTGCTTGTCGGTGATCTCGGCCGTCAGCAAGTGATTGAGGCACTTCTCGGCCGTACTCATTTCTGCACTCCCGCCAGAGTGCACATCGCGCACGTATTCGGCCCAATATTCAATCGCGTCATCGCTGACCACCTTGTCGCTGAGAAACACATGGCGCGCCGCCAGCACCGCACCGTAAGTGTTGGCGATGCGCGGATCGCACCGCGCCTTTTCCAACAAACCGATCCGGTAGGCCTCAAACGCCGCATCGAAACGCGGCCATTGTTCGAACATGCGCGCGCGCAGCTGAGGGCCCAACTCGGCAAGGCTGGCGGCGTTCTTCTCAAAGCGCACCACGTCCTCCACATCACCCGACAACGGCTGAATGCGCAGCGGCACGTGGCGCGAATGATCCTGATCTTCCAACGGCGGCGGCTCAATGGACGCAAACGCGAAAATGGCGTCCACCTTGACGTCGCCGCCTTCCGACCCGCCGGTCACCGTGCGCCCCTGGACCGGGTCATAGGAATAGCGCGCCCGCTCGATCAGCTTGATTAGGTTGCGATTGTCGTCCTTAGCCTCGGCCTCGTCGATCATCACCGCGCGCAAGGCCGGGACCGGGCGCGTCAACACCCGGCGCACACCGGGCTCGGTGGCTTGCTCGTAATGCAGCGCGCTGGGCCCGATAACCTTGCTCGCGGCCTGTAATAAATCCGATTTGCCGCCACCGCGCGGCCCCTCAAGGCGCAGCACCGTGCGCTTGGGCGCACCGCCCGCAACCGTGGCCAGCGCCACCCAACCGACGAACAGATCCGCACCTTGCGCATTGGCCCAATTCCAAGTCTGCACGAATTCCTTGAACCATTGCGCGTCATTGACCCCGGCAGACGCCTTGGCGGGCCTGGCCTCCGGCGGGGCCGAACAATACAGATACGCCCCCAAACGCTCGCCGCTTTTCAACACACAGAACTCTGGTCGATACCCCCGCCCCTCGCGCGGCCAGTACAGAATTTGGTCGCCCGCATTGAGCACCAAACCGCCCTTGCCGTCCGACCACACGCCTGGCCCGCGCACGCCATGCTCCGGCGTAAACAGCCCCATGGCGAAGCACTGCTCCATCAAGAAACCGCCCAGCCACATATTGTTCCAGGTGTCGCGCTTGGATCGCGGCGGGAAATTGCGGCACGCCCACGACCCCTTGCCCATGTATCCCCCGAACAACGCCTGCATCTCGCCGGGCCCCATACCCTTCGCCTTAAGCGCCCGCACCTGACTGGCCACATCGACGAAATAAAACGTGCCATCCGTATGGCCCAACGCCCGCACCGGGCACGGGTCCTTTTCATCGCGGCCATAGGCGGGCTTTTTGCCATCGCCATCATCGCCACCATCGTCATCGTCACCATCGCCGTGCGCCCCACCGCTGTCGGGCGGCAACCGCCCGCCCATTTGCGCGTACAGCGCCGCCGGATCGTTCAGGTCGGAAAAGTCATCGTCGTCGGGACGCGCGCCTGCCTCCCCCTGCATGGGGGTATCCTTGGCGATTTTTTCGATGTTTTTGGGACTGTTTTCCTCTTGCTCGCCAACCACCTCGGCCACCGGACGCCCGCCCGCTTGCGCCGCCGCGCGGATCGCCGCTTCACCGGTTTGCAACGCGTCCTCCTCACGGCGTTGTGCCGCCGCCTGTTTGGCGGCGGCATCTTCATTTATAACCGGGGGGGTGTTGGTGGTTTCGTCGTTCACGTTCCAGATTCCTCGAATGTTCCCGTCTGATTGCCCGAAAAATGCCACCCGCGTCGCGCCGTGCCACGCGAGAACAACTCCAGGGCGGGGCCGCGAAAGGACCGCTCCAGCATGGCATGGGTGCCCATCGGTTTTTGCGAATGCCCACGACGCAATTCATGCTGATGGCCCGGCAGCGGGCGAATAATTCTGGGCGAGCCGCGCCGCGCGATGATCAACGGCTCAGATACACCCCGCGCCACCTTGCCGGTGCCCGCCACTGGCTGACCGGACTGGTCGAGCTTGATCCAAGGCTGCATGGTCGAATATTTGAAGCCCCACGCGTACATCACCCGAAAGGCATTTTCCAAGTGCGGCGGCGTGCAATACAGGGCCAACCAAACATCGCGGCGGACCTTTTTGCTCAATTCCTGCTCACCCCACAGCGCACAAATCTCGTCCACGGTCATGGTTTCGTAATGCCGTTCTGGCGAACGCCCCAACCCCTTGTCCGACCAGGTTTCGGTTTTCCATGGGGAATCGGCGAGCACGAGGCCAAAATTCGTATCGGGAATAGGCTGCAAGGGGGCATAAGCGCTCATGAGCTCACCCCCGGATAGGGAATTTCCGCCACTTTCAAGGCCCGCGCCACGATATTGGCTTCGCGAATAATCACGTCCTGGCGCACCGCCCGACCGTCCAATCGCCAGCCGCCGGGCGTCGATGGGTCGCGCACCGCATGCCCCCACAACAACGCCGCCGCGCGTTCGCACGGATCGGTCATGTGCGGATCGGCCAGCAGCATGAGCACCCGCGCCAAAACATCGCCGGGACGAAACCCCATGGCACCGAATTCCGCGCAAACCTTGGACACACCAACCATGGCGCGCCAGCGCTTGAGCAACACCCGGTCCAGGTCGGGCGACCAGACGGGCACGCCCGGGGGCGAACGCCGTTCGCTGACTACACACCCCATGACAAACCCTCCCCGCCCTTTAAAATATTGCCTGTGGGTAAACTTTTTTCTTGATTAAAAGTTGCCTGCTGGTAAACTACTCTCATGAAAACGACGTACAGCAAGTCCGCCATCAAGACGCTTCGCCGCATCCAGCCGAAGAAAGCCAAGGCCATCCGCGATGCCGTCGAAGAGATCGCCGCCGACCCGTTCGCCCCCCACGCCAACGTCACGGCCATGCAAGGCGAGCAAGACGCGTTTCGGTTGCGCGCCGGGGATTGGCGGGTGGTGTACCGGGTGGACCGCGAAGTCGAGATTTTGAACGTGGTCCGCGTAGCCCCCAGAGGAAAGGTGTACAAATGAGCAAAAACATCAAAACCACCGCCAAGGGCGGGGCCAAAAGCCCCCCCGTACATGGCGGAACGTTCGTCACCAAAAAGGATGGCGGCACACGGCGCGTCAAACCCGCTGCCAAAACCTATCAAGGACCGACCCGTTACAAAAAGAAAGCACCGCCCATCGACCTCGCCGCCCTCAAAGCGGCCCGGGACAACCTCGGCGACACGCTCGTCGGCGACGTCAACGTATTGCTTGGCGGCGGCGATCCCGACGACACCCGCGTCACCCTGCCCAGCACCGAACTGGACGCCCTGCTCGCGCGCATCGAAGATCTCGAGGACCGCCTGGCGCTGGCCAAGGCCGGTGGCGAAGAAAGCTTCCCCGTCGACGTCTTGGACCGCCTGCTTGCGGGCGAAAGCCCGGTGCGGGTGTTTCGTGAATATCGCGGACTGAAACAAAACGCTCTGGCCGCCACTTGCGACATCACCAACAGCTATCTGTCTCGGATTGAAAAAGGCGAAAAAACCCCCGGCGTCGATATTTATCGCAAACTGGCCGACGCCCTGGATCTGGACATCGACGACCTGGTCTAACCGCCCGCCCATCAGCAACGCTCCTCTGAATCGTCACCGGCCGCGCTGCCGGTCGCAGACACACCGCCCACGGCCAAGCGACCATCGAGCTGCTGACACGCGCCGGGGCGAACAACGTCGCCCATGGCCGCAAGCGCAATGATGCCCCCCAATATCTCGACATACGCCTTTGCGTGATGATCTTGCGCGAACAACAACAAGGCCTCTTCGGTTTTTTTCAACACCTGATTGGCCGGACCGCCGGGGCCGCAAATCCGCGCATTGCGCAGCATCTGCTGCTGTTCAAAAGGTATAGGGGTGCCGTCCGGGCGGACCCCGTGGCGCTTAACACCCTTGCCACTGGCCATCTGATCGACGGCGTCCTGGATGACCTGCCCAGCACGCTCAAAACCTTGTGGAATTTTGATCTGCATTACAATCTCACCCCAAATTCCCGTTCCGGCGCATGCGCAAAATACGCCCCGGCGAGGAACGCCTGCAGGGCCTCCTCGCCACGCGCCCGCATCACGCCCGCCTCGATAGCGACCTTGAGCCCAGCGCGGCCCACCAGGCGCACCGGCTCATCCTCATCGCCGTGATAAATTTCGGCGACCACTTGGCGGTCCTCATCGACGTAATCGGTGATCGCGAAATGCGTCATGATGCACCCCCAACCAAAACGTCGTTCCAATCCTTGCCCTCGGGCGCGCGGTTTTCGAACACCGCGACGCCGCTGGCACCGTAAAAGTCCAAGGCCCGCGCCAGCATCCGCTCCAGCCCTTTCAGGTCCTTCATATCGTTGTCGGTCCACAGCTCGATCCGCTCGACCACCGGCGGCAAGATCACACTCGACATCCGGTCCAGCGACCCCGCCGCCCACACCGGCACGCCCGGCTGAGCCTGCAAAATCGACAGCGCCGTCTCGATGCCTTCGGCCAGGCGCAGAACCGGACCGGCGGGTGCAAAACGCATCGCGGATCCGGTGCCCGGGGCCAGCACCTTTTTGGTTTTCATCACCGGGGCCTTGATCACCCGCCCCGGCTCTAGAACTTCCAAATAGGTGCGGTGGATCGCCTGGATGGGGGAACGATCCGTCTCTGGATCGTAAATTTGCATGCCGGTCACGATCACCGGCCAAAAGGTCCCGGACAATTTGGAATCCTTCTTCGGCTCATAGTATTTATGGCGCGACAAAAAGCCCAACGCGTGCAGGTGCCGCGCAACCACATCCCAATTGAGCCCCCGCCCCTCCAGGTACGGCTTGACGGGTGTCGCCATCAGGTTGGCGACGCGGCTGTCTTTAAATAGATCCAGGGCGCGCTTGCGCTTCTCAGCCGCTTCACGCGCCTGCTGGGCTTCGCGATCCTTTGCGCGCTGTTCGCGCCGCGCGATCATCTCCGGGCTTTCTTCCAGACCCACCAAACCGTGCTCTTCGGACAGGTGCGTCATCGCTTCACCCAGCGTCAGGCCGTAAACCTCCATCGCGAAATCGATCACGGACCCGTGCGCGCCACAGCCAAAGCAGTGATAAAATTGCTTGGCATCACTGACCGTGAAAGACGCGGTTTTTTCCTTATGAAACGGGCAAAGCCCCTCCAACTCACCACGGGTGGACTTGGAAAGAACGACGCGGGTCCTGACCACATCGGAGACCCGCACCCTATCCTTGATTTGCTGCGCCAGCTGCTTTCCCCCGATTTGGGATTTGCCCGCGCCCCCTGATGATCCCCCGGTGTTCACAGTGGCAACTCCCCGGCGTCATAGGCCTGTTGGCGGTGAGCGGTGTAGGTTTTAAGCGCCTTGTCATACATCCATTGCCAGCGCTGCGACGCTTGGATGTTTGTGAACGGGCACGCCGCCCCATCGCCTTGCTCAGCCGCGTCGATGGCATGAAGCAAAATCTCATTGGCATCCGGATCCGCGTCACCGACAGCCACCCAGGTGGCGCGGTCATCGGCGGTCACGTTCGACAGGCGATCAAATGGGCGGGGATTGTGGCGGGCCGACTGTCCCATGGCTCAACCCTCCCCACTCAGATTGAACGGCGGTTTGGCAAAAACGAACCCCTGGCTCTCGGCGTAAATGACCAACTCCAGCTTATCGAGGCTGTAACGCCCGGCGTCTTCGTCGCCGCGCGGACAGGCGTCGTAGAGGCCGTCGTCAAAAATAAGCTCGTAATCGTTACCTTCCAGCCACAGAACCGCCTGTTGCAATTTGTCGCCATCGACGCCTTTGCGTTTGGGCCTATGTTTTGGTGTGGGCTTAGGCGGTGCGGGTCTCGGTGGGCTGTGCGGCTCGCCGGGTGCGACAGCCGCCTTGACCTTGACCGTGGGCACGGGGATATCAACCGGGGGCTCGGTCGCAACCTTTTCCTCCACCTCAACATGCGACGGATGGATCGACACATCCAACTTGGTCGCCGCTTGGCGGATCGCATGTTCCTTGGCATCGAACACCCGGCATGCTTCTTTCAAGCCACCGCGGCCGCAGGCCGACTTGAGCCGCGCCAGGTTGTCGGGATCGGTCCACTTGACCCGGCCCCGCGCGTCGCGAGCAATATCGGATCCGTCACAGGGAGGGGGCGCGCTATCCAGACTTTCACGCGCCCCAGAGGCGTCGGCGGTGTCCGTCTTAGGACGTTCCTGGACCTCCTGGGATTTTGGTTCGTGAGGGACTTCAGCACCGCACGGCTTAGGCAATGCCAGCGGCAACCCCGCCGCCTGCACCTCGCCGGTGTCGATGAACGTGGTCATCGCCGCAGCCTGGGCCAGCGCCTTTGTTGGATCCTCGGCACGATCAAGGCACTTCATCAAAAGCTGCGCGCGCATTTCAGGCGTTGAAAATACATCCGACATCTAACGACCTCCCTACGTGTTGCCAACCCAACGGGTCGGCTCGGTTTTGACGGTGATGATTTGATCGTCTTCCAAGGCCTGACCGGCCAACCAGTCCGCCAGCGCGCCGATCATCGACGCGCGCGGCGGCGGCGAACGCCGTTCGCCGGGCAGCGGCGAGACTTCGCCCAAGCGACCGAAGCCGTACGCCAGCACCACCGGGTCGATACCCGCGCGCAACATCCGAGAAAACAGCTCGCCCAAATCGTCGAGCAGGCGCGCGGTGTCGGATCCTTCCGCCCCGCGATAGCGCAGGAATATTTCGGTGATGCACGCCGTCACCGGGCAATAGCCGAGCGTCGCGTACAATTCGACCACCCGATGCCCGACCAACAGATCGACGCGAAAGGTTTCACAGGGGCGACGATCAGGCAGCGCGTTCATAAATCGCCCTCCCCGCCTTTATCATCGGGCAGATGCAAGCCCATCAGGACCGCAAACAGACCGCCGCCCAACAGCACGATGACCAGCACCGCACAAATCAGAGTGACCAGCGCTTTTGGCCCGGCGGCGCACGCCAGCCCCAAAAGGCTTAAAGACAAAAAGATGGCGACGCTCCGGCTTAGGGATAAGGAACCGGAAGCGTCGCCAGTGTGGCCGCGGGAGGAGTTGCGGCCAGGGAACCTGACACGGGGTGGCGTGACACGGGACAAAACAGCCCGGGGATTATGATCTTGGAATGGACACACCATCACGGACCACCCCCACCTTGTGAATTGATCCCCCCCTCGACGCGCAGCGCCTGGATCACGTCCTGGAGCTGATCGATCATGCGCTCGGCAAGACCGATCCCTTCCAAGGCTTCGTTGGCGGTAAAGTTGCGCCCGCCGGGACTGCTCGACGCAACCGCATTGTGAATTGCCGCAGCCAGTTGCCCCCGCACATCGTCGACGTCAAGCAGCTCAATGAACAATTCGCCCACTTGGCGCTGCGCCCCCTCGGTACGCCGGTCCAGCAATTGCCGATAAACCTTGAGGATCGGGGCATCACCGTGACCTTCATTGACGTATGCCGCGTCCAGGCGCAGCGCGTTCTCAACCGTGATCGGCGTGCCGTCCTCAGTGTCGTCGGCATAGCGCCAGATTTGTCGAGGTTTGACATTGAGCATATCGGCGCAGTGTTCTTTGGTCAGCGCACCGACAACCGCCGCAACGGCTCCTGCAATGGTTTGCGGATCGCGACGGCGGGTCATGACATTTTCCCCCCACTATTGTCATGGACCGCGCCACCACCTGCGTGTGAAGGTACATCGTCGAGATCGTCGAGCCCCCCAATAGGGTCTTCGCCGATCAACTGGGCCAGCGTCACGTTCAACGCGAACGCCATACCCAACAAAGCGGCGTAGGTGGGGTTGGGGGCGGACGCCTTGTCCAAATTACAAACGTAGGTTGGTGCCAACCCAGACCGCAAAGACAACTGACGCGGGTTGATTTGCCGAAGCACGGACAGGCGTCGCACCCGGTCCACGAGGACAAGACGCTTGGGAAGGGTGTTAATCGGAGTGATGTTTTCCATACCCGATCAATGCTCTTTATAAGGTGCGTTGTCAAGTGCGCACTGCCCTTTTTATCGAGCGTGCGCTTTTATTAGATGCATGGGATTATGAAGCATGAAGAAAACCGACCCTAAAAAAGAGCGGAAAACCAGGATCCAGACCAATCTGGAATACCTCCTCGACCGGGACGGACTGTCCATGGAGGCTGCATCTCTGCAGGCTGGCCTGTCTCGGGGCAGGGTCCTGAACATCATCAACAGCGACAACCCGAATCCACGAATTCAAACCGTTCAGGCATTGGCCGAATTGTTCGGGGTCACATGTGGCCAACTGATCGATTGCGACCTTTCTGCCGAAGGCAGCACCGTGTCCGCTGTGGCCAGCCAGGGGCTGGGCTTCAACGCCGAAATCATGACCGACGCCATCATCGACGTGATCATCGCCGCCAAAGAAAACAACTTCGTTGTCGAGATGAAAAGCACCACAGCGGACTCGGTGACACCGACGGACATGGCCGACGCCGCCATATTTGTTTACCGCGAAACCATCCAGCGGGTGACCAACGGCACCCTCCCCGATGACGAACGGGAACGGATGATCGATCAAGCCGACAGCGTTATCCGGTTCCGCGCCCAATCAAGCTGACCAAAGCACGCAACGAATCACCCCAACGGATTGCCCCGGCGCATCAGACGTACCTCACCCACCAGCCGGTGTGCAGATGGCGACATGCGACGCAATTCGCGAATCTCGGCGCACCGTTTTTCCACCCCCCGTTTTGCAAGTAGGTGATTGCAATTCACATTGTCGTGATATTTTGGGCGAATTCGAGGCTTCTTGCCCAAAAATTCGCGCGTTATTCTACTCTTCAACTGGCACCCCACTTGCTAGGTTAACCCCGGGCGTCAACGCCTGGCGTGTGGTGGCCTCGATCAGGCCGCGGACTTGCGATGTCAGCCGGGGTGCCAGCCCCGTGCGGGAATGGGTGATGTCAGTCACCCGTTCCCCCCGCGTCCACATCTCCTTAAGAGTGTTTCCTCCCCGGAGGGACATCTATCAGTTACCACAACCAATCCGAATATGTCCACACGCATATTCGCCCACGGCACTTCGCGAAAATATCAAGCGCTCTTTTTATGGAGCATTTTTACATTGACGCTCTTTTTAAAGTGCGTATACTCCCTCCTTGCCACAACCGAAGGAGGCACGCATGCCAACCAACACCACGCAACCAAACCGCCCGCCACTCGGCACCCCCCGCCCCGTTGACGTTCATGTCGGCAGCCGCCTGCGCCAACGCCGCACCCTGATCGGCATGAGCCAGGAAAAACTCGGCGCAGCCGTAGGCCTGACCTTTCAACAGATCCAGAAATACGAGCGCGGCGCAAACCGCATCGGGGCCTCGCGGCTCTATCAGCTCAGCAACGTGTTGGACGTTTCCGTTTCCTACTTTTTCGAGGAGATGCCGGGCGAGGTTGAACGCACCCGCGGCGATTATGCCGCCAGCCCGAACGACAACCAGTCCATGTCTGAGCGTTTGGTCGGCGACGTGCTGCACAAGCGCGAGACCCTGGAACTGGCCCGCGCCTATCACGCCATCACCGATTTAAAGCTGCGCAAGCGCGCCTTTGAACTGATCAAGGCGCTCGCCAAAGCCAGCGCCAACGAAACCAGCACCGACTAAATCAGCGAACGCCGTTCGCCCACGTTTATTCAAGCCAAGGAGACACCCATCATGGGACGTCCATCCCCGCTTACACCGGTAATCGTTAATTTCGCAGCCGCACTAAAAGCCGACAACAAAACCCTGAGCGAGATCGTCGCCGCGATCAAAGGCGAGTTCAAGGTCAGCACATCGCCTCCGGCGATCAGCAAGGCCCTCACCGCACACATGAAAACCTTGAACGTCGCCGACGCCGAAGGCGGCGGGGCCCTTATAAAAAATGGGGGTCCGGGGGGGGCATCCCAGGTAGACCTCGGGTCCGCGGCCGCAGGCGGCGAGGCGGCGATCGTACCGCTCAGCAGCATTGAGGCCTGGCAAGGCAACCCGCGGCGTACATTTCGTGACGAATCAATCGAGGAATTGGCCGATAGCTTCGCCGCGAAAGGCATTCTCCAACCCATCCTGGTCCGCCCCGACCCAATGGCCAAGGACACCTATCTGATCATTGCCGGCGAACGTCGTTACCGCGCGGCCGGACGCATGGCCGAGCGTAAAATCTGGACCAACGACACCCCCATCCCCGTCGTAATCCGCGACGTCGACGACGCCGAAGCCCTGGAACTTGCCCTGATCGAAAACCTCCAGCGCGACGATGTACCGCCCTTGGAAGAGGGCGACGGCTTTCGTGAACTCGCAGACCTGATTGTCTTTCGCGGCGAAGCCGACAACCGCAAGGCCGCGTGCGTGATCATCGGGCAACAGGTTGGCAAGACCGGACGTCACATCGAACTGCGCATCGCCCTCACCGAAAAGCTGGGCACCGAGGCGCGCTTGGCGCTGAGCCAGGACCAAATCACCCTCGCCCAGGCGCGCGCCCTAACCACCGGGGTGACGCTGGACGACAAAGGCCACGTCGATCAGAAAACCACATCCCTGCAGGCCAGCATCATCGACGACATTGAAAACGGCTACGGCAACGCCCGGGCCCAGGACATCACCGAAGCCATGACCGACGATCTTCTGCCGCTCAGCTGGGCCGCGTTCGATCTGGCCGAATACGACGGCGAAATCATCGTCGACCCCACCACCCCCGACGATCCGGAGCAACGCTGGTTCGCCGACACCGGCCAGGCGCGTGAACGGCAAAAGGCCCTCATCGCAAAACGCGCGGATCACCTGAAAGGCGGCGCGTGGGCCTTTGTCATCACGCTGCGCCATGCCAACAGCGAATACTTTTACCCCAGCGGGTGGCAAAAACTCGACGACGGTGCAGCCGACACCACCGCCAATGCAGGCTGCGTGATCGAAATCAAAGACGACCTCAGTTTCGATGTGCACATGGGCGTGGTGCCGACCGACGCAAAATCCAAAAAGCTGGCGGGGATCGACGACACCCCTGCCGCCAAGGACGGACCGGCTCCGCGCAAGTCCGCGCTCGACGCCATTTCCGCCAAACACCTCGCCCATGCGCGCAAGCGCAAAACAACGCCGCTGCAACGCGGGGTGATGAAGGATTCCGGCCACGCCATGCGCTTGGTATGCCTCGCCCTGATCGGCGGCGGTGAAGGGGCCATTGGCATCAAGGCCCAGGACTACGCCATGGACCACGACGTCGAGATACTCGACACCCTACAGCTCCACCAGCCTGATTTTGACACCGATCACCCGCTCCTAAAGCTGGCCAACGACAACTCCTTCGTCGATGACGACACCCAAACCAAAGCCTGGGGCGCACTCCAGGACCTGGACGGCGAAGCCCTGGAAAACCTCTTCGCCACCCTGGTCGCGGCGCAGGTCTACAACGGCTACCCCGCCTGCCCAGGTCTTGGTGACGATGCCCTCGCATTGAGCATCGCACAGACCCTCAAGATCGCCGGGCAGGAACACAACCACGGCCTAACGCTGAACGCATCGCTGCACGGCGAGGACCTGGACGGCCTACAGGCCAGCGCGCTGGAAGCCATCGCCACCGACGCGGGGGCCACGGTCGGCAAGACCGCCAAGGCCACCCGCGACGCGATCCGCGAAAAAGGCAACGGCGTCTACACCCCGCCGACCTTGCGCTACGCCACCGCCAAGGCCATCGGCGGCGTGATCGCCGCAGCCGACAGCGACTTTATCAACAGCCAGCACCAAGACGCGGCCGAATAAAGGAACACACCATGACCACGACAACCAAACGCAAAACCAAGAACGCCGCGGGCCCCAAGGACGCCAACGTCGGCGACCGCCTGCGCGCCCGGCGCATCCTTCTGGGCATGAGCCAGAAGGATCTGGGAAGCAAGGTCAACCTCACCTTCCAACAAATCCAGAAATACGAACGCGGCGCAAACCGCATCGGTGCCGGTCAACTGCACGACTTCGCGCAGATCCTCCAAGTCGATATTGGCTATTTCTTCGAAGGCCTCGACACCGGCCGCGCCATCGACGCCGCGCCGCTGCCGGAACGCGCCACCCTGGCGCTGGCCCGCGACATCGAGGATATCGCCGACCCGGAAGTCCGCACCGCGCTGACCAACCTCGTGCGCAAGGCCACCAGCCTACCCGCGGCGGCGTGAGGAGAGACGTTATGACCACCCACGAAACCACCTACCGCGTCACCGGAAAGCGGATGGAAAAGGACGGCAGCATCGTCACCGCCCCGCTCATCCCCTACACCACCCGGCACCGCCCGCGCATCGGGCTGGTCTACACCATCATCGGGCCGAACCATGACCCGAAGTTAAGCAGCTGCACCGAATGCCGACGCGCACCAGGCAAACTCGAAACCGTCATTCCGGGAGAGAAAGGCCAATGAGCGCAATTGATTGGCTGAACGGGTGCCCCGGCCGAACGGGTGAAGTCTGGAACCCTTATGTGGGCTGTGTCAACGAAGGCCCCGGGTGCGATCCGTGCTGTGCCCTGGAAAGCGCCCCGCGCCTGGTCGGCAATCCCCATCCGGCGTTCGATACCCTGCGCGCCGTTACCCGCAAGAACGCGTCAGGCAAGCTCTGCTGGAACGGCCAGACGGCGATCAACCACGACCGCCTGAGACTTCCGTATGCCTGGAAAAAGCCCCGCATCATCTTTCGGGAATTCTATGGCGATCCCTACTTTATTGGCGCGCCGCGTGACTACCCACACTTGGTCGCCGACATCATGAGGGCCAACCCCCATCACGAATTCCTCGACCTGACGAAGCACCCGGACCAGGCTGTGGAGTTTTGGCAGGACCACCTCGGCGACGACCTGGGATCTCCGCAAAACGTCTGGGCTGGGGCCAGCATCTACAACCAGGACGCCGCGGATCGAATGCTCCCGCACCTGCGTGAGCTGGCCGGAATGGACTTCAAAATCATGGTCTCGTTTGAGCCCCTGCTCGGACCCGTCAATCTACCCGATTGGCTGCTGGCCATGGGTCCGCGCGCATGGGTGATCTGGGGCGGACAATCCGCCAAAAAGCGCAGCGCGGCCAAGCGCATGATGCCCGAATGGGATCGTCACATCCTCGACCAGATGGACGGCACCGGCATCGCCCGCTTTCGCAAACAGCTGGGTGAATACAATCAGCACGGAAATCTCGTCGGCAAGATCGCCGCCGGTCACAAGATCGACGGCGTGGCGTACCGCGAGTTTCCCAAGTCCATGGAGGTCACATCATGACCAAGACGCCTCTTTGGAAACACATCATGAAAGAAACCGGTTGTTCGCCACGCCACGCGCGGTCGGCATCCAAGGCCCTGACGGCGGTTGCTCAATGCAAAGGCACAGCCCTCACCATGCCCGATGAAGTTTGCCTCTACATGGGCGAATACATGGCCGAAATGGCAGCACACATCATCGAGGAATTTGAATCAGAGGATGCATCATGACAACCGAAAATCAGAAAGACGCACCGATCATCTTCTCCGCCCCCATGATCCGAACGATCTTAGGCGGCATCAAAACCCAGACGCGGCGCGTGGTCAGCCCATCGACTTGCCGGATACAACTGCCCAACTCCCAGCACCAAGTCTGGGACATAATTCGGGAGCACGACCTGCTGTCGAACGCCACCAGCCATGGCGCGCACCTAAAACTCACCACGCCCGACGACTGCACCCCAGACTGGTTTCTTATCGAAGCCCGCCACGCCCTCATCAATCGCCTGTGGGTCAAAGAGAACATCCTGGTCGATGGCTATCTGGATCCCTGGTACGCCGCCGAAGGCCGCGGCGTCAGCTACGTCGACGCCCACACGGATCGCGACTGGCCGTATCGGGAACCCGAATACACCGGCACCATCCCATCCATCCACATGCCCCGATGGGCCTCACGCCTGACCCTGGACGTGACGGACGTCAAGGTCGAACGCCTCCAAGACATCTCCGAAGCCGACGCCCAGGCCGAGGGCATCGTTGAAGCCACGCTCAAGGGACGCGGCGACACCATCTGGCACGTGCCGGAGACCCCCGGCCACGTCAACGTCTCGGCCGGACTGTTCGGCAAGACGGCGTGCGTCGCCTATCAGCGCCTCTGGGATTCCATCAACAAGGGCCGCAAGGACAAGGACGGCAAGCCGCTGCCCTACGCCTGGGACAAAAACCCCTGGGTGGTCGCCACCACGTTCGACTGGCACCTCGCCAACATCGACACCCTCAACCGGGAGCCCAAGTCATGAACATCATCACCACCTATGCACCGCCCCCCCGGCCAAGCATCAAACGGATCCAAGACACCGTAACCAACGTGTTCAGCATCGGCCCAAAAGACCTCACCGGGCCAAGCCGCAAGCGCCATATCGCAGCGGCACGCCACGCAGGCATGTATCTGGCACGGGTTGAAGGCGGACTTTCTTACCCCAAAGTCGCCAGGGCGTTCGGACGCAAAGACCACACCACGGCCATGCACGCCTGCAACAGCGCGATATTCGATCACCTGGCCCGCGACGCCGATTTTGCATCCAAGTTTGTCGAGGCGCACGAACGCCTCACCACACCACGCGCAGCGAACGACGTTCGCCAAAAGGCAACTCCATGACCGCTGCGCAACCGATGACGACACACATCCCGACCCCCCGTTATCTGCCCCATGTGGGCGGAGTAGAACGGGCAACCCCGAACGCATGGGGCCTCTTAATAGGAGGCTATCATGTTACTCGGGTACGCACGGGTTTCGACGGACGACCAACGTCTGGACCTTCAACAAGACGCACTTTCCCAAGCGGGCGTTGCCAACGACAACGTCTATCAGGAACAGGTTTCGGGGGTCGCCACCAAGCGGCCCGAACTGGAACACCTGAAAAAGGCCTTACGTCCGGGCGACACGCTGGTCGTCTGGAAACTGGACCGGCTTGGCCGTTCGGTCAAGGAACTGATCGCGCTGACCGAATGGCTGCGCGAACGGGACATCGAACTTGTCAGCATCAAGGACAACATCGACACCACCACGGCGGTGGGCAAGATGGTGTTTCACATGCTGGCGGCGTTTGCGCAGTTCGAACGCGACATCATCAGCGAGCGAACCAAGGCGGGCTTGGCGGCGGCACGTGCACGTGGGCACCGGGGCGGACGCAAACCCAAGATCACCCCCAATATGCTGCGGGCCATGGAAGCCATGCTGGACGATCCCCTCACCACCATGACGGAAGTCGCCAGCCACTTCCAAGTCAGCCGCGCCGCGATCTATCGCGCCCGGCAACGCCGCATGCAGAAAGAACAACAAACGCTGGCACCCGTCTAACCACACCGGGGCGGGTTAATGCCCGCCCCATCACGTCCGTTAAATCGCCCACAGATCAGGAGTAAAAATCATGGACTTTGACGAAGACATTCAACGGTCCCTTGATGATGACGACGCGGGTACTTTGGCGTTAGACGCTCAAACTGCCAGGGAGTTGCTTGTAAAGCAGATATTGAAAAAACCACGCGTTCGTTCCTACCCGGATGCGCGCCGCAAACTCCATGAAATGGAAGTAGATCAATACAAAAAATCGAACCACAACCTCAAGGCAACGCTGCGCCGCATTATCGACCCGAAGCGCGACATCGGAAGCCCCGAGTGGGTGGAAGACACAATTCGCCTTGCACGGTTGACGCTCAAATCGGAAGCGAATTGGCCTATTTCGGATGGGTCCGTTAAGTCTGACAAGGAGACGCCCTATGGCTGATTGCATCCACACGAACATTTATTACAGCGTGGAGGCGGACAACTTCTACTGCTCAGACTGCAACAGAGGTATGGGCATCGCCTATTACCGGATTGCGATTGCAGCGCGGCGTCTCATTGTTGGGGGCTTTTATTCCGGCAATCAGAAAAGCGGATACGAGCTAAATGGAGAGCGCGGTTACATCTGTGATGCTGACGCATTTGATGTGCTGGCAGACCGTGTTCCGCCCACCTCCCCTACAGACGCAATCACCGAAGAACTCAAGACGTTTATGTCTGACGATGGTGCTGAAGAACTCGCGGACAAAATCAATGAGACGACGGAGCGTGAGTTTCCGTCCGCACCGAGAGAGGATTTCGAGACATGAGCATTCAGAACAGAAAAACCATTCTTGGAGTGCATATGGCGATGGCTTTGGGCGCGTTGGCAACGAGCGACGTTGTCCAAACATCTGGCGAAAAGATTGCCCTATCCACGGACACGAAACCAAAGCCGACACCAAAACTAACGGGCGCACCATTCATGTGTTCCGAGTGTGGCCGGGATATCAAAACTGAAAACGGTTACTGGCACCACATGATCAATTACCACGGCGCGAACAGGTCCCCTAAATCTGACGGAGAGAAGCTATGAGCATGCTGATCATGGATGTTGGCCCCAAATGGGTTGAGTGGGGCAGCGGCCACTACGTTGTGACGCACGGCGTCCAATACGAAGTGGAATGTTATGGCGGTAAAAGGACGCTGGCAACCGCCGACATTGGCGACGAGATGGCCGATCTGATTGATGAAAACGGAGAGGCCCTGCCCGTTGAAATGATCCGCACGGCCCCGTCCCCTACGGAGTCCACAGAATGAGCATGATTTTGAAAACGTATTCGGTGACCGTGCAGGGCTTCTCTCCACACACATTTTTTGCCGCGACACCGGGCCGTGCGCGGGTGCGGGCTTGGCATTCGTATTCAAGCGGATACCCCTGTTCATTCAAAGAATTTATGAGCATTTCTTCATGCCGCCGCGCCGACGATCCGCCAGGGCTTGGACGCAAAATCACGGTTGGCGGCAAGCCCGCGTATAGCGTCCCGACTGAACACGGGCACCCGGAGTACGTCTTCCCGGATACAGACGTGATCCTAAACACCCACCCGCTGGACCTTGAAGAGGGCTGGCCGAATGGGTCCGTCCAGAAAGAGGGAAACGAGACATGACACCCCACGTGATCATGGTGGCCGCTGGCCATCGCTGGTACGCCGAAAACAGCCACAGGGAAGCGCCGCAATTTGGACATGCGCCCCGCGTCATGCCCGGTGCGATCTTCACCGAAAACGAAGAGGCCGACGACCTCAATATGTACATGGTCGATGCCGCCGAAGACGCAGGACACCTTGTAACCGATGTTGAGTTCAACAAGGCGCTTATCCAAGTTTTGCACGAGCGCGCGACCACGTCCGTTTCCAGCACCACAGATCAGGAGCAAGAGCCGTGACTGAACATTTTAACCAACTCACCCCTGCGGAAGCTGAACGCCTTGCATTGCTTTCCGAAGAGTGCGGCGAGGTGATCCATATCATCGGAAAAATTCTGCGCCATGGGCTGGACAGCTATCACCCCAAAAGTGGCGACATCAACCGCATCCTGCTGGAAGCCGAACTAGGTGATCTAACGCACGCCGTTGCGCGCATGTGTGATGCTGGCGACATCAACCCGGACACCATCGAAGTGTTCGCCGAGGCCAAGGCCCTGCGAGTTGGCGAATACCTGCACCACCAGCCTGACGCCGTGTCGAACGGGTCCCAAAAGTGCATCGCGACAGACTGCCTTGAAGGTACATGTCCGACGTGCACGAAACTGTCCCCACAACCTGATACGGAAGGGGCTGAATAATGGCTTACGCAACAGCATCCGCTCACCAAGCCTACACAAAGACCAGAACTACCCAAGATGATGATGGCGAAGTCACTATTTGGGTTCAGATGGAGCACGCCAATATGGCTTTTAATCTGAATGAGGCACGTACAGTTCTGCGCGACATGGAAGCGGCGATTAAAGACGGCGAACAGCTTAAAACTGAAACGTCCGACATTCGAGGTGACGAAAATGGATAATTGGCCCACCAACAACTTCCCCGACAACGAGTGGAATTTGAACGCTGCGGACTTCGTCGCACACGTCGCGAAATATCCCGGTTTTTGGTGCTGTGACCACGACCTGAAATATCTGAATTTGCGGATCGACACCCGCGTTGACCGCTTCCTTTTGCTGGACCGCGACAAGAACCGCCTAAGCCCCGACCGGGTGCTTGAGGCTATCAACAAGTGGTGCAACCGCACCTCCGTGAAAGGTGGCGACGATGCTTGAAAAACACGAAGACTGCCCAACGTGCGGAGAGAGTGGCGACGATTGGCTTTATGACGCCCAGCATTGCCTCATTTGCGCAGCCAAACCGAAGCCTGACGTTATCACCGGACTGCATTGGTGGGCCGTTGAGTACCGCCCCACCGCACAGGTTGCCTATTCCGCCATCAAAGAAATTGAGCGTCTGCGAAAGGCTCTTGAGTATTACGCAGACCAGGACGGCAAAGGCAAAGATTACATCATTTGCGATCGCGCAACGCGGGGCCGTGTTTCAGACGTTCACGCCCTTGGCGAAAAAGCGCGTTCTGTTCTGTCCCAAAGCGGGCCGAACACGCCCACGCCGGGTTCGGACGTAGCCGACTGAAATCAAACCCGCCCGGTTGCTGCCTACTTATGCAGCCGCGCAAACGCTAGAGGAAACGAACATGCACATGACCTCAGAACAATTCAATTCCAAGTACACCGTAGGCACCCATGTTGTCTATCAGCCCGTCCAAGATGGCGAAGGCGTCCAGACCAAAACACGTTCCGAAGCCTGGGAATTGGGCCACGGCGCAGCCGTTGTGATGGTCGAAGGCAAAAGCGGTGGCGTCAGCGTTGAACACTGCACCGTCATTGCTGGCGACGGCGGCAGCGCTATTTAGAAAACGAGCCTTGAGGGGAATTCCGAGAGAGAAAATTCTGTAATGGCTGTACTCGGTGAATTGGCAGTCGCCAAGGCACGCCTGGAAAAATCTCAATAACGAGCATTGGAAACAACATGAGCACCAACCCAGAAAAAATTAACACTGGCGACATCATTTCGCGCACAGGCATGGGCGACGAGCACGAAGTCTTGAGCACCAACCAGGGTGGCGACGCCATAGAAACCGTAGACCTAATCCTTGTGCGGTGCACCAAAGCGGACACCCGCGACGACGGATCAGAACCGACGTTTCAAGTGGGTGAGGAAGAATACAACCTTCCGCGCCGATATACAGTCGTGCGCCGCGCTAAATCATAACTTCGGGAGAGCGCAACGCGACATGGCCGCATCATGCAAGGACATAGCAACAATGGGCGTCTGGCCCCGGCTCCTAAGCCGGGAACAGGCAGCGGCCTATGTTGCCCTTGCACCGTCGACCTTTGACCTAGAGTATCGCCCGGATTTAGTTGAGATCCGCCACGGAACCAGCGCCAGGGCCGTTCGCTTTGATCGGCTTCAACTCGACAAACTTATTGACCAAAAACGAGATGCCGCCGATGGTGTCTTGGACAAAGACGAGGCATTAGGACTGTGTCAGTAATGGTTGAATTCAAAATCAAGGGGATCAAAAAGGCCACGGCCAAAGGCGGAACCTATTATTATGACCGCATCACTGGCAAGCGGATCACCGCGGAATTCGGCACTGCAGAGTTTATGATCGAAGTCGAAGCCCTTCGCGCAGGCATCAATACAGACGAAGCAAAAAAATCACCCATCACAAAAAACGGAACGCTGGGCGCATTAATCCATGCATGGCGCGCGAGCCCCGAGTTTACCGGGCTCGCCGTCAGAACCCGCAAAGACTACAACCGCATTGTCGACTTTTTAAAGCCCCTCACCCCACTACCAATCAGCCAATTTGACCAAGCCTACATCCTGAAAATTCGCGATAAAGCCAACGCCGCCCACAAATGGCGCTTTGCTAATTATGTTGTCGCCGTTCTTTCGTCGGCATTCAGCTGGGGCACGCTGCGCAACTACGCCGCCAGCAACCCAGCCCTCAAAGTTCCAAAAATCAAACGCCCCAAAGACCTCGCCCAACAAAACCGCGCATGGACAGATGACGAACTAGAGACCGCCCTCAAAACCCTCCCCGATCACTTGAAGGTTGCCGTCGCCCTGTCCGCCTTCACCGGCATCCGCGAGGGAGACATGGTCAACTTGCCGCTTAGCGCGGATCGCGGCGACGAGATCGCATGGCGGCAAAGTAAAACCGGAGATCTCGTCACACTACCAATCCACAAAAAGCTGCGACCGTTTTTGAACATGGCCAAGTATCTCCCCAAGCGCAAAGGCACGACGATGGTGATCGGGCTAAGAGGTCGACCGTTCACCCAAGATGGATTTAGAGCTGTTTTTTTCAAAGCGATGAAAGAGCTGGAATCTGAAAAGAAGGTCGGGATCGGCTTGACGTACCACGGACTACGCCACACTGTCGGCACGAAACTCGCCGAGCTGGGTGCAAGCGACGTCGAAATCCAAGACACCCTCGGCCACCGCACCGCCACCCAAGCACAGCGGTATCGCCGCGACGCCAGCAAAAAAGCATCGGCCGGGGCAGCGATTCACCTTCTTTCGAAGAACAAAAAGAGAAGGGATTAGCACCGTTTTTGGAAAACTTCGCGGACGTCTTGGAAAACCGCGAGACCCAATGGGTGCTAACCCCTTGAAATAATGGTGCCCAGGGGCGGATTTGAACCACCGACACGCGGATTTTCAATCCGCTGCTCTACCAACTGAGCTACCTGGGCATATGTCACCGGGGCCGAAGCCCGTGAACGTTGGTGAGGCCCGGTTTATAGGAAATTCCGAGCCCGCTGTCCAGCACTGGAATGCAGCTTTTTCACTCTTTTATCCTTCATCCTCGCCAAAGGGGCCATCCGCGCCGGGAACCTCGTCGGTGGGGATGCGATAACCTTCGCCCAGCCACTTGCCAAGATCGATGTCGGCGCAGCGTTTTGAGCAAAACGGCTTATAGGATTCTTGGCTCGATTTGGCGCAAATCGGGCACTTTTCACCCTTTTTTTCGATTTTCAGCTCGACCACTTTATTATCGCTCATCTTTTTCTACCTTTGTGCGGGCTCGACCCGGAACTGACCGGGAGCGATCGCCTCATCGGGCACCAATTCCAAGGGCTGGCCCAGTTTGCTTTCCATTTCATCCAATGCCGCTTGGCCTTCGTCTTTCAAGGCGCACGTCACACTGGGGTGGGCTCTCAACGCGGGGATCAGCGACGGTTGCGCCCAAACCTCCGCCAGCACCCGGTCCAGGGCGCGGTAGCCCACCGACAACGGCGCTTCGGCGCGCCCCGTCTGGCACACCGGACACGGGGCCATCACCTGGGTCGACAGCGGCGGACGGCGGCGCGGGCGGGTGACTTCCAACAATCCGCCGCGGGTGGTGCCCAACACTTGCGGGCTGGCGGGATCAAGGGCCAAAACGTCTTTCAGCGCCGTAACCATGCGCCCCGGGCCGTCTTTGCCCGACATACTGACGAAATCGATCACGATCAGCCCGGCCAGATTGCGCAGCCGCATCTGGCGGGCGATTTCTTTCATCGCTTGCAGGTTGGTCGACAGCGCCACATCGCCCGCCCGTCCGCCGCCCGTCCCACCGGTGTTCACATCAACGGTGGTCACGGCGGCGGTTTCTTCGATGATCAACGAGCCGCCACCGGGCAGGCGCACATCGGCGCTCATCAAGCTCGCGACCTCGTCGGCAATGCCTTGCAGTTCAAAAACGTCGGCGCTGGTGGGCGCGCGTTCGACGCCGCCGGGCGGCAGCGCGTCGAGAATTTTCAAATCGTTTTCCAACCGCCCCGCGGTGATCGGATCATCGACGACGATCTTGATCAAGCCGCCGTGGCCGTTTTCGGTGAGAAACTGGATGGTCGCGGGCACGTCGCCGCTGACCAACGCGGGCGGCGATTGCTCAGCGGCATGGCCTTGAATGTCGGCCCAGCGCGCGCGCAGCAGATCGATTTCGCCTTGCAAGGTCTTGGCCCCCGCCCCTTCGGCGCCGGAGCGCACCACACAGCCCTCATCGCCCTTGAGCAGCCCTGAGAGCAGCGCACGCAATCGATTGCGTTCCGCATCGTCGCGAATGCGTTTGGATACACGAATGCCGGGATCACCCGGCGTCAGCACCAAAAACGCCCCGGTGACGTTGACACGCCGGGTCAGCTTCGCTCCCTTGCCATCGCGCGCCGCCGCCAGAACTTGCACCAGCACGGCTTCGCCTTCGTGCACGTGGTCCGCTATGCGATCGCGCGGGGCTTCGCCACCGCCCATGTATTGCTGAGGCCGCGCTTCGGGCAGCGCCAAAAAGCCATCGCGATCCGCACCGATGCCGACGAACGCGGCTTCCATGGCGGGAATGACTTTTTTCACCCGGCCCAAAAACACATCGCCGACCAAACCGGCACTTTGATCGCGGTAGATGGCGAAATCTTGCAGCCGCCCGTCTTCGCCTTTGCGCGCGATGCGCGTTTCACCGGGACGAACGCGAACGATCAAGGTGGCCATCGCGCGCTCCCCTAAATCAAGCCTGTGGGATGGACGCCGATGCCCTTGAGCGTATTGGCGACGTCGTGGATCGCCAAGCCCACTACGTTGGCATAAGAGCCGTTGATGGATTTGACGAAAGCGCCCGCGCGCCCTTGGATCGCATAAGCGCCGGCTTTGTCGTGCCATTCGTCGGACGCGATGTAGCCATCGATTTCTTGGTCGCTGAGACGCTTGAACTGAACCTTGGTGGTGATCGCTTTGACAATTTCAACACCACCCGGGGCCAAACCTGGGGCCAAGATGGCGATGCCGCCAATCACCCGGTGGCTGCGCCCCGACAGCAGCGTCAGGTACGCCCGCGCTTGGGCCTCGTCCTCGGCCTTGCCAAGAATACGCCGACCCACCGCAACCACGGTGTCGGCACCGATGATGCAAGCATCTGGGTTTGATTTTTGAATTTCTTGAGCTTTGGCGACAGCCAAACGGCGCGCCATGTCGATGGGGCGCTCGTCGTTCAGCGCCACCTCATCCACGTGTGCGGGCAAGATCTGGTCTGGCGTCACGCCGATCTGCGCCAGCAGCTCAACACGGCGCGGCGAAGCGGAGGCCAGAATCAAAGGAACTTGACCCATCAAAGGAATATGACCGGTCATGACGCAGACGTCCCCCTTCCTTCACGATCATCGCCACACAAAAGTGGAGACGATCTTATTTGAAGCGGAACGTGATGCGACCCTTGGTCAGGTCGTACGGGGTCATTTCGACCGTCACCTTGTCACCCGCCAGAACGCGAATGCGGTGCTTGCGCATTTTGCCCGCCGTATGGGCCAGGATCTCGTGTCCGTTTTCCAATTCGACGCGAAACATTGCGTTGGGCAGGAGCTCGGTCACGACCCCAGAAAATTCAAGTACTTCTTCTTTTGCCATCAATCTCTCATTTGCTGCTCTAAAAGCGGCCTCATAAGTGGACAGTTGTGCCCCAAAGGTCAAGTTTTTTCCCGCATTTACGCGAAAAACATTCTCAAATGTCGTACGCAGACGGCAACGGGAATTCCGTCTTGATGCGCTCCATCAGTTCATCGCGCACTTGTCGATAGGCTTGCAAGCGCTCATCGCGCGAACCTTCGGCGATACTGGGGTCGAATGTATGCCAGAATTCGACCTCGCACGCCATATAGCGCGTCAGGTCCACGGCCTTGTGCTGGGCTTCGGGCGACAGCGAGATCACTAGGTCGAACGAGCTGTCTTCCAAGTCGTCAAAGGTCTTGGCTTGGTGCGCGGAAATGTCGATGCCGATTTCATCCATCACCGCGATGGCGAAGCCGTCCACGTCCTTGGTGCGCACGCCGACCGAATCCACATAGACCTCGCGGCCATGAAAATGGCGCAAGATCGCCGCCGCCATGGGTGAGCGGATGGAATTCATCGTGCATGCGAATAGGACCGCGCCGGGAAGGGACATCTGCACGCCCCTCACGCCCGGATGTGCAAAACGCACACCAAGGTAAATAAGCGACGCGCGGTGTTGTGATCCAGTTCGGCCTTGTCCTTCAGACGTTGTTCGAGCACATCAGAGCCATCGTTGTGCAGGCCGCGACGGCCCATGTCGATGGCTTCGATCTGCGATGGGCTGGAGGTCTTGATGGCTTTGAAATAGCTGTCACAGACCATCAAATATTCGCGCACGATGGATCGAAACGGCGACAGCGCCAGCATGAAACGCTTGATCGGCGCATCGTCGACGCTGCGCACGTCGAACGCCAAACGGTTTTCTTCGATCGACAGATGCAGCACGTACGGGCCTTCGGGTCCGCCGGTCAGACTGAAATGATTGTTTTCGAGCAGGTCGTAGATCGCGACCTTGCGCTCGTGCTCGACCTGCGGGCTGCGGTTGACCACCGTGTGCTCGTCGAGAAAGATTTGTTCGATGCGGGCCTTATTGGACATGTCGTCCCCCATATCGATGTGCGACTAGCCCCGGTTCAAGCGGATCGAAACCGACAGGCCGTGCGCCTGCAAACCTTCGGCGTCGGCCAGCTTCACCGCCGCCGGACCGATTTTGTTCAAGCTATCGGCATCGCAGCCGATAAACGTGGTGCGCTTCATGAAATCCAACACCCCCAGCCCCGACGAGAACCGCGCCGTGCGTGAGGTCGGCAACACGTGGTTCGGCCCGGCGACATAATCGCCAATGGCTTCGGGTGTATAGCGGCCCAAGAAAATCGCACCGGCGTTGCGAATCTTGTGCGACAGCGCGTCGGGATCTGCGACGGCCAATTCCAGGTGTTCCGGCGCGATGCGATCGACCAAGGGCACGCCTTGGCCCATCAAATCATCAACAGTGATGACCACGCCGTAATCGGACCAGCTGGCACGCGCGATGTCTTCGCGGTCCAAGGTCTTCAAGTGGCTTTCCACCGCCTGTTCGACGCGGGTGGCGAAGTCTTTGTCGTCGGTGATCAGGATCGATTGCGCGACGGCGTCGTGCTCGGCTTGGCTGAGCAAATCAGCGGCGATCCAGCTGGGATCGTTTTCAGCGTCGGCGACCACCAAAATCTCGCTCGGCCCGGCGATCATATCGATGCCGACGGTGCCGAACACTTGGCGTTTGGCTGCCGCGACATAGGCATTGCCGGGACCGACGACTTTATCCACCGCTTTGATGGTTTCGGTGCCATACGCCAACGCGCCCACGGCTTGCGCGCCGCCGATGCGGTAAACTTCGCTCACCCCAGCGATTTTCGCGGCGGCCAAAACCAACGGATTGATCACGCCGTCGGGCGTCGGCACTACCATCACCAAACGTTCCACCCCCGCCACACTGGCCGGGATGGCGTTCATCAGCACCGATGACGGATAGGCCGCCAAACCGCCCGGAACATAAAGCCCTGCAGCTTCCACCGCCGTCCAGCGATAGCCGAGGCGCACACCGTCGTCGTCGGTGTAATCTTCCATGTCCGGCAATTGACGTTCGTGAAAAGCTTCGATCCGCTCCGCCGCCAGCTTGAGGGCGTTCAACAGGTCCGGCTCGATCTTTTTCTCGGCATCAGCCAGTTCATCGGCGGTGAACGCCAATTCCGCCGCGCTGAGGTCTTGGCGATCGAAACGATTGGTGTACTCCACCACCGCCGCGTCACCGCGGGTCGCCACGTCTTTCAAGATCGCGGCCACAGCCTCGTTCACATCGACGTCGGCTTCGCGCTTGGCGCCGAGGACGTCTTTGAACTGGGCTTCGAAATCCGTATCGGAAATATCAAGACGCTTGGGCATCGATGGCCTCCCGGAAACGTTCGATCCAACCGCCGATTTCTTGCGGGCGGGTTTTCCAAGCGGTGCGGTTGACCGCCAAACGCGACGTGATCTCGGCAATGGTTTCCACCTCGACCAAGCCATTGGCTTTGAGCGTCGCGCCGGTGGACACCAAATCGACGATGCGCGAACACAGGCCCATCGCCGGGGCCAGTTCCATCGCGCCGTTGAGCTTGATGCATTCGGCCTGCACACCGCGTGCGGCGAAGTGTTTTTTGGTGATTTCCGGGTATTTGGTGGCGACGCGCACGTGCGACCAGGTGCTGGGGTCGTCTTCTTGGCCCAACTCGACCGGTTCCGCGATCGACATGCGGCAATAGCCGATGCCCAGATCCAGCGGCGCGTAAATTTCGGGATTGTCGAATTCCATCAACACGTCCGCGCCCGCGACCCCCATGTGCGCCGCGCCAAAAGCGACAAAGGTGGCGACGTCGAAACTGCGCACACGAATGATTTCCATGTTTTCATGATTGGTGGCGAACGACAGCTTGCGCGACTTCGAATCAAAAAAGTCGGCTTCCGGTTCAATCCCCGCACCGCGCACGATGGGCATCACCTCTTCGAGGATGCGGCCCTTGGGCAGCGCCAATACCAGTTTGTCTTTCGCAGATGCACTCACGTCAAATCTCCACACCCGGTATGTTCGGGAGGTCGCCCAGAAGGCCGCATGTATAAAGGGTTTTGAGCTTGGTTTCCAGGGGGCCTTTGCGAGAATATGCTTATTCGCGAACCCGTTCAATTTGTGCACCGCACGCAGCGAGTTTCTCTTCCAGACGCTCATAGCCGCGATCCAAGTGATAAACGCGGTTGATCACGGTCTCACCCTCAGCCATTAGCGCGGCCAAAACCAACGAGCTCGATGCCCTCAGGTCCGTCGCCATCACTTGCGCGCCGGACAGGTTTTCAACACCGCGCACGATGGCAGAGCGGCCATGTACGTTGATGTCCGCGCCCATACGCACCAATTCGGGCACGTGCATGAAGCGGTTTTCAAAAATCGTCTCGGTGATCATCGACGCCCCTTCGGCGACCGACGCCAGCACCATCATCTGTGCCTGCATATCGGTGGGAAAGCCGGGATAGGGCTCGGTCATCACGTCGAAGCCCTTGATCGCGCCGTTTTTGCGGCTGACCCGCAAGCCGTCATCGACCTCTTCGACATCGACGCCCGCGCCGCGCATCACATCGACCACGCTTTCGATCAAATCGATGCGCCCGCCCTTGAGCACCACGTCGCCACCGGTCACCGCCGCCGCCACCGCGTACGAACCCATTTCGATGCGATCCACCACCACGGCGTAATCCGCACCGTGCAGGCTCTCCACACCTTGAACTTTCAAGGTATCGGTGCCGATGCCTTCGATCTTCGCGCCCATCGCGACCAGGCAATTGGCCAGATCGATCACTTCCGGTTCGCGCGCGGCGTTGGAAATCACGCTTTCGCCTTTTGCCAGACACGCCGCCATCAGGATGTTTTCGGTGCCGCCCACGGTGACCACGGGAAACAATACGTGCCCGCCGACCAGGCCGTTGGGCGCTTTGGCTTCGACATAACCTTCCGACAGCTCGATTTCCGCACCCAGCGCTTCCAGGGCTTTGAGATGCAAATCCACCGGACGCGTGCCGATGGCGCAACCGCCCGGCAACGACACCCGTGCATGGCCGTGTTTGGCGACCAACGGCCCCAGCACCAAAACCGACGCCCGCATGCGCCGCACCAATTCGTACGGCGCGGTGGTTTCCGACAGGCCCGACGAATCCAAAGCGAACACCCGCCCCATGTGACCGCCGCCCGGCGCGTCACCTTCCATGGAAATGCTCACGCCCATTTCGCTCATCAAATGAGCCATGGTGGAAATGTCGGCCAGATGCGGCAGGTTGGACAAGCGCAGCACGTCGTCGGTCAGCAGGCTCGCCGCCATCAAAGGCAACGAAGCATTTTTCGCCCCGCCGATGGCGATGGTGCCGTTCAAAGGCTTTCCGCCGCGAATTACGATTTTGTCCATGTTCTATCCAGGTATCGTGCCAAAAAAGCTTACTTGCCCCGGCTTTTATCCCAAGGGTCCAATGCGAACAAGGATATAAAGAGAATCAGGGTGATTGCGGGTCTTTTTCAGGGTTTTTGCGCTTTCGCGCCTGACTTTTGCGCTTTTGCAAGTTGGCACGCAACGCCGCATTGAGACGTTCCTGACGCGTCGTTTGGGCATCCGAAGGGGCCGCGTTTTTGTCACTTTTTGGCTTATCGTCGGTCATTGCATATCGTTCTTTATATTGCGCGTCGAGGCCCCCACCATGGGGCGTGAAAAAAATCACGTCAAGGACGCTTGCGTTTCCAAATTCCCTGTGGCATGTTCCGCGCGCTTTCATACCCAGCTGCATAGCATTGTGCCGCCGTAGCTCAGGGGTAGAGCGCACCCTTGGTAAGGGTGAGGCCGACAGTTCAATTCTGTCCGGCGGCACCATTCTCCTAAAATCGATTATGCGTACGCAACACGGTTGGCCTGCCTATTCGGCGGCGCTTTGCTTTTCTGCACGATACCGGCGCATCCAGTCGCTCAGTCTTGTTTTTGCATGCTTGCTCAGGCGCAGCCCCAGTTTGCTGCGGCGCCAGAGGATATCGTCTGCGGTGCGGGCCCATTCGTGCTCGAACAGATAGATGACTTCCGCCTCAGATAAGGTCGCGCCGAACATCTCGCCCAAATTATCGAGGTTTTTCGCCGCGCCGAGGACCTGCCATACGCGGGTGCCGTAAGCCCCGGCCAAGCGACCCGCCCAGTTTGAGTTGATAAAGGGGTGCTTTTGCTGAATGGCCAATGATAAATCGTCCACACCGCCAACCGGGAAATCACCGCCGGGCAACGGGGCGGTTTGTGTCCAGCATGCATCAAGCTTGGGCAGGCTTGGCGCAAGCTTCGTCAAAACGGCTTCGGCCAATTTTCGGTATGTGGTGATTTTACCGCCGAAGATGTTGAGCAACGGCGCTTCACCACCACCGGAACCCTCATCGAGCTTCAAAACGAAATCGCGGGTCGCGGTGTGGGCTGCGCTGGCGCCATCGTCATAAAGCGGGCGCACGCCGGAGTAACTCCACACCACATCTTCGACATTAGGGGCTTGGTGAAAATAGCCTTTGGCCGCAGCGCACAAATAGCGCACTTCGTCATCACTGATGGCGATGTCGCCGAGGTCGCCTTGATGATCTTCATCGGTGGTGCCGATCAAGGTGAAGGCATTTTCATAAGGGATGGCGAAAAAAATCCGCCCGTCTTGGTTTTGAAAAATGTAGGCCCGGTCGTGATCGAACAAGCGCGGCACCACGATGTGACTGCCACGCACCAGACGAATGTGTTTACGTTCGCGGTGCACGGCGGGCATGCTTTCGATCACGTGCTCGACCCACGGCCCAGCGGCGTTGACCAAGGTCTTGGCGAGAAGTTCGCGGCGCTGGCCGGTATCGACATCTTCAATAATGACGCTCCACAAACCCGCCTCGCGATGCGCCGAAACGCATTTGCTGCGCACCAAAATCTCAGCGCCTTTGTCGCGCGCATCCATGGCGTTGAGCACCACCAAACGAGCATCGTCGACCCAGCAGTCGGAATATTCAAAACCCTTGCGAAACACGTCAAGCAACGGCGCACCGATTTCGCCTTGGGTCAAATCCAAGACCTCGGTGCCCGGCAAAATCTTACGCCCGCCCAAATGGTCATAGATAAACAGGCCCAAGCGCAGCAGCCACGCCGGGCGCAACGCCTTGTGATGGGGCAGCACGAAGCGCAGTGGATGAATGATGTGCGGCGCAGCGCTGAGCAGCACTTCGCGTTCGATCAGCGCTTTGCGCACCAAAGCGAAATCATAATGTTCCAGATAGCGCAGCCCGCCGTGGATCAGTTTGGTGCTGGCCGACGACGTGCCTTGTGCCAAATCGCCCTGCTCGCACAACACCACATCAAGCCCGCGCCCTGCACCATCGCGCGCGATGCCGCAGCCGTTCACGCCGCCACCAATGACGGCCATATCAAAGATGTGCTCTGTGGGCATGGGCGTGTACCGATCGAGGTCGTTTTTCAGGGGGATCTTCTAAATTCACCCCTATATTTTCGTTTTATATTCATTTTGTCAATATTTTCTTTCGTTTTACGGCCATTTCGGCCTTAAGGACGATTGATTTATGTTCGCCCACGCGCGTATTGTTTCCTTTGCATTCGTTTCGTCACAGGACCAGCGCCCCAGGGATCACATTCATGTCGCATTCGCTTCGCCAGCAGGAAATTCTTGAAATCGCCCGCGATCAAAGTCGCGTCACGGTGGACGAGCTGGTCGCGCGGTTCGACGTCACCCCACAAACCATCCGCAAAGACCTCAACGAATTGTGCGATGCAAACGCCTTGTCCCGAGTTCACGGCGGCGCGGTTTTGTCGTCGGGCGTCACCAATATGGGCTACGAGCAACGCCGCGACATGGCGACGGATGAAAAGCAATTGATCGGCGATCTGTGCGCGGCGCACATCCCCAACAATGCGTCATTGTTCATGAACATCGGCACCACCACTGAAGCCGTCGCCCGGGCGTTGAGCAATCACCGCGACTTGCTGGTGATCACCAACAATCTCAACGTTGCGAACATCTTGATACAGAATCCGTCTTGCGAAGTGATCATCGCCGGCGGCGTGCTGCGGCGATCGGATGGCGGCGTGATCGGTGAAGTCACCGCCGATTTCGTCAATCAGTTTAAAGTCGATTACGCGGTGGTCGGCGCATCCGCCATCGATGAAGACGGCGCGTTGCTGGATTACGATTACCGCGAGGTGCGGGTGGCCCAGGCCATTCTCAAAAACGCCCGCCACACCTATCTGGTCGCCGATCGGATGAAGCTGCAACGCTCAGCCCCGGTGCGCATCGCGCATATTTCCCAAATCTCGACCTTTTTCACCGACGTCCTGGATTCGACCAAGCTGCGACAGGTGTGCGCGCGCCATGATGTGGACATTGTCGATGCATCCAGGCCCCCAACAGAGACGTCCGATTGAACATGGGAAGTATTTTCGTAAATTAATCACAATCTTGAAACACGCTGATTCAGCGACCAATATCAGTGACTTGATCTGAATTGAAGCCGCCAGCAATCGAATTGGTTGCAGGAATGGGTAAGTTTTATGTTGACGCGTGTATTAGATTTAGCTTAAATAAGCATTAGCTAATAAATAGCGCACCCGGCCATAAAGAGCCCCATAAAAACAATATACCCTCCCCAGAAAAGATTACGCACTTGGCGCCCCGCATTGGTTCGCCAAGAGGGATCATTATTGCAAACTTTGAGGAACTCGTTATGAAAACCATCAAAACCATCGCGTTCGCCGGCATCATCGGCATCGCAGCTCTGTCCGCCACCTCCGCCCAAGCTTTCTGGGGCTGGAACAATGGTAACAACGGTTGGGGCAACGGCTACAACAACGGCAACGGCAATGGTAACGGCTACGGCAACGGCAACGGCAGCGCCGACGGTTCGTTCGGCTTCAACATGTCCGGCAGCGGCCGCGGCAATGGCGCTGGCAATGGCTACAACGGCTACAACGGCAGCAACAACTACAACGGCTACAACGGCTATAACAACGGCTACGCCCCTTATGGCTACGCGCCTTATGGTTATGCTCCGCAAGCTTTCGCTGCACCGAACGGCCAACAAGCTCAGCCCACCGCACCGAACGCTGCACCGACGCAACAGTTCGCACCGGCACCGGGTTACGCACCGTTCCCGCCGTACGGCCCTTACGGCCCGCAGGCATACGGCGCACCGATGCAAGCTCCGGCAGCACCTGCCGCAGCTCAATAAGCTGACAACGCCACACCGGACTGCGCAAGCGGTCCGGTGTGGTCGTCGCTTATACTGTTAAGACTGAAGATATGAGCCGACACCCAGTCGGCCTTTGCTGCTTTTAATTTTGAAACATTGACGAAGCACCGATGCAAAAGCCCACCCTGACAGACATCAAAGGCGTTGGAAAAGCCGCCGCTGAACGTCTCATTGAGGCCGGATACACCCGCATTGACGACATTGCGGGTGCCGATCCGCTCAAGCTCAACGCGGTGCCGGGATTCGAGGGCGAGCGCGCCCAACACACCATTGACGCAGCCAAAATCTTGGCCGGTGACGAAGACGACATCGTTGCACCCGCCATATTGCCCGCCAAACCGGAGGTTATCGACATGACGGACGACAAGACCGAAGACAAAGCCACCCCCGCCGAAACCGCAAAAACCGAGGCGAAAGCTGAAGCCCCGAAAGCGGACGCTGCGAAATCTGAACCCGCAAAAGCTGCGGCGCCGAAAGCCGCTGCCGCCAAAACCGCGCCGAAAGCGGCCGCGAAAAAAGCGGCCGCTAAGGCTCCGGCTAAGGCTCCGGCGAAAAAATCCGCCGCGAAGAAGCCTGCCGCCAAACCGGCAGCGAAAACCGCACCCAAAGCCGCAGCCAAAGCAACTGAGAAAAAAGCAGATGCTAAACCCGCGGCCAAACCCGCAGCGGCCCCTGTAAAAGAAGTAGCAAAAGAAGCCGCGAAAGAGCCCGCAAAGGCAGCGGCACCTGCCCCTACTCCCGCCCCGACCCCGGCCCCGGCGACCGCCAACACCCCCAGCATCTTTAAAGAGCCCGGCTATCTCGCCGCTGGCGTCCTTTTGGTATTGGCCGTTTACGGTTTCGCCCAACAGCAGAGCGTGCAGGACTACTTAGGCTTTAGCTCCACCACCTCTTCGTCCGCCACCACCACGGCGATGACGACGCAAGCCTCCGCCCCCGTTGCCGACGCCGCATCCGCCAAAGCGCCGACCGCAGTGGCACCGAGCATCGCCTCAGCACCGGGCGCACCGGCTGGCATGATGCACCCCGGCATGAACCACGTCATGCCCTCTCACGCCAACATGCCCACACACACCCCGCCGTTCGGCACCCCGGCGATGAACGCACCTGTTACGGGTTCGCAAGCCGACAGCGCCGCAGCAACCAACGATGGCACACAATCCAGCGTTCAGCAGATGGCTCCGCCGCCGTACGGCCCGTACAACTATTCCAACAATCGTGGTTACGGTTACGGCAATGGCAGCGGCTATGGTCAAGGATATGGTCAAGGCTACGGCGATGGCGATTTCAGCATGAACTTTGCCGGTCGCACCAACACCCGGACCTATGGCAATGGCTACAATGGCTGGAACGGCAATCAAGGTTGGAACGGCTACAACGCGTATGCCCCGTATGGCTATGGCCCTTACGGCTACGGCCCTTATGCGCGCCCGCCTGTTCAGATGCAGGTCCCCACACAGGCCCCGGCTCCTACGCCAGCCCAATAGATACAGCTTAGCGGGACCTCGTCCCGCTCATGAACGCACATGATCACCGAATAAACGCACGCCTTGTTCAAGGCGTGCGTTTTTTTGTCACTTAAGGGATCAAAAATGCTGTTCAAACGTTATCAGTGCGGGACAAGTAACAAAAGAACTACCATAAGTTATAGGATAAAATTTTACACAAAATATAAATACATAATTTTTAAAGACTGTGTTTTTCATCACATCAATAAACATCATTTCGTGAGATATATAATACACGATACACGCGCACTATACTTTACTGTGTATCAACCAAATTATATACGGAGATGAGAGATGAAACATCATGACTGCAAATACTTATCTTCGTCCCTAAAAGTTGCCGCCGTAATGTTTGCAGCAAACACGGTTTCGGGCTGCATCGTGGCCATGCCCCCTGCGGTGCAAGCGGCGTCTTTCGCGCTCGATGGCCTCAGTTACGCCGCCACCGGTAAATCCGTCACCGACCACGCAATATCGGCTATGGCCGACAAAGATTGCGCCATCGCGCGGGCGCTGAACGGTGAACAGATTTGCACCACGGACGCGCTGATGGCAGAACTCAATGCCATCGATGGCCGCCTTAACAAACCCAACGCAGAAATCATCGCTAAGTCGGTCACGCCTGTGCGAAATGACGCCGCCTTTCAACGCGCCAGCCTTCAACTGGCTGCCAATAGCGATCTAGATGCTGACGAAGTGCTCGACGACGAGCACATGAACGCCATCGATATGGACGTTGCCCAAGGCCCGATGCTTTAAGCTTTGCCCCGACGATCCGTGCGGCCCATGCGCGCCAAAGCAACGCCCAACAGCACCACCAACGCCCCCACACCCTGCAGCGGCCCCAGCGCCTCGCCAAACAGCACCCACGCCGCCAATGCCGCGATGACGGGTTGAAACAGCAAACTCACCGAAGAAAAAGCCACCGGCAAATGGGCCAAGGCATACGCGATCAAGCCTTGACCGAACACTTGCGCGCTCAACGCCAAACCGATCAACACACCCCAGCCGTATGCGCTGTGTGCAAGCCACGCCTCACCCGACAGCCACGTCAATGGCAACAGGAACACCGCGCTGAACAGCGTGCTCCAAAACATGATCACGCGGGTCGCCAGTCGCGCGCGCAACCGCCCCACCGCCAAAATGTAGCTGGCGTAAAACACCGCCGTGATCACGCCCAGAATGTCACCGATGAAGCTTTGACGCGACAACTGCAGACTGTCGCCCATCAACGTCACCGCGCCCAAAATCGCCAATCCCATACCGGCCAAAAACAAGCCTGTGAAGCGGTCTTTAAACAACACGTAACCAAACAAAGTGACGAAGATCGGCGCCAAGTTCGCCAGCAACGTCGCATTGGCCACGGAGGTGTAGTGGATGGAAAAGTGCCACAGCGACATGTCGCCAGCGAAAAAGAACCCCGCCAAGGCTAAGCGTACATACTCACGGCGTTCCAGTTTGGGCTCACCATCATCCGCCTTACCCCAACGCAGCCACAGCCATAACACGGGCACCGCCAACACCATGCGGTAAAACGCTGTCGCCACCGGGCCGACCTCGGACACGCGCACGAAGATCGGCGCGAACGCAATCGCCGCCGCGCCAACGATCAGCAGCATAAACGCAAGGCGTTGTGCACCGTTTGCATCTTGATCGCTTTTTTCTGCGTCCAAATGTTTATCCTCTGTCCCCGGTAAGATTCCCATGGGGGCGTGAACCTTCTATACTGTGGATATGAACACGACAGTACCCCTCTTCCCACAAGAATGTGCGTTCCCGCTTTTGGCAGGGGACGAGCCGGGCCCGTTCGAGATTTACAATTCAACCGGTCGCACGCCGCTGGTCATCGTCAGCGATCATGCCAGCCGCCGCGTGCCCCGTGCATTGGGCGATTTGGGCCTGAGCCCCAAGCAATTTGAAAAGCACATCGCTTATGACATCGGCGCGGACATGATCACGCGACGTCTCGCAGATCGCTTGGACGCGCGCGCGGTGTTGGGCACCTATTCGCGTCTGGTCATCGACCTCAACCGTCAACCGGGCGATCCCGGCTGCATCCCCGCCGTCAGCGATGGCATTGAGGTTCCCGCCAACCAAGGCCTCAGCGAAGATCAAGCGTTGTGCCGGATCGAAACCCTGCACACCCCCTATCACGAAGCCATCAACCGTGAGATCGCGTCCGTGTGGCGGCGCGACGACAAACCGCCTGCGGTGTTTTCCATTCACAGCTTCACCCCGTCCATGAACGGTGAAGACCGCATCTGGGACATCGGTGTGCTGTGGAATCGCGACCCGCGTTTGCCGTTGCCGTTGATCGAACAGCTCAGCCATTGGGACGGCCTGCATGTGGGCGATAACGAACCCTATTCGGCACGCGATCTGGCCTACACCATCGACATGCACGGCGCAGCGGGCGGGCTGGCGAACTGCGCCATCGAAATTCGCCAAGACCACTGCGCCACACCGGAAGAAGCCAGCCACTGGGCCGACATCTTGGCCGACGCACTGCGCCACAGCCTCGCCCAGCCGGGCTTGCATGAGGTCAAAACCTTCTGAGTTTCATTGACTTAAAAGCCATCGCGTCGTCAAATATGGAAGAGGGAGGGTACCATGACGGTCAGCACACCCAGCTTCACCATCGGCGTCGAAGAAGAATACCTGCTCGTCGATCGCGAGACCCGCGCCCTGGCCAGCGAACCGCCGCCCGGCGTTCTGGAAGCCATCGAGCACCGCATCAAGGATTTGGTGCGCCCCGAATTTCTCAAAGCGCAGATTGAAATCGGCACCACGGTGTGCGCCAACGTTGGCGAAGCCCATGCACAATTGGCACACCTGCGCAAAACCGTCGCCGAAGTCGCCGATGATTTTGGCCTCGCCCCCATCGCCGCTTCGACCCATCCGTTTTCCGAATGGACCCACCAAGTCCACACCGACAAGCAACGCTATAACGAGCTTGCCGACGCCATGCAGGGCGTCGCGCGGCGCTTGTTGATTTGCGGCATGCACGTGCACATCGGCATCGACGATGACGAGATGCGGATCGATTTGCTGAACCAAGCCAGCTATTTCCTACCCCACCTGTTGGCGCTGTCGACCTCGTCACCGTATTGGCGCGGCGACGACACCGGGTTGAAGTCTTATCGCCTCAGCGTGTTCGACGAACTGCCGCGCACCGGCTTACCCAGCCATTTCGACACCTTCACCGAATACCGCCGCCACGTCGATATGCTGGTCAAGGTCGGCGTGATCCCCGACGCGTCGATGCTGTGGTGGGATTTACGGCCTTCGGAAAAATTCCCGACCTTGGAAATGCGCATCACCGATGTGTGCACACGGCTCAAGGATGCCTCCGCCATCGCCGCGCTGTTTCAATGCATCATGCGCATGCTGTACCGCCTGCGCCGCTCCAACCAGCGCTGGCGCAGCTACGCCAACATGTTGATCAACGAAAACCGCTGGCGCGCGCAACGCTACGGCATCGATGAGGGCATGATCGATTTTGGCCGCTGCGACATGGTGCCGTTTCCCGAATTGATCGCCGAACTTTTGGACTTGCTGGCCGAAGACGCCGATGAGCTGGGCTGCACCAGCGAACTGGCCCATGTGCAAACCATCTTGGAAACCAAAACCAGCGCCCACGAGCAATGCGCGGTCTATGAGGCCGCCAAGGGCATCGGCGCAACGGAGGACGATGCGCTTAAATCCGTGGTCGATTGGTTGATCGCCACCACGGTGGAAGATCTATAAGTTATCCCCCGTTTTTCCACATGGACGGGGCATGCCTGCGCGGTTAAGGTCCAGCCAACGCAACCTTATATCAAAAAGGATTTCACCATGACCGACGTTGGTGGCATCGCGGGCGACCGCCTTCGTTCTTTCGTGGAACGGATCGAGCGCCTGGAAGAAGAAAAAGCAGCCTTGGCCGCGGACATCCGCGAAGTCTATTCCGAAGCCAAAGGCACCGGGTTCGACGTCAAAATTCTGCGCCAGATCGTGCGTCTGCGCAAAATGGACGTGTCTGAGCGTCAAGAGCTCGAAGACCTGCTCGACGTCTACAAGCGCGCGCTCGGCATGTAGTTTTGCTATACTCCCCCCAGACAAGGGGAGGAAACGATGGCTCAATCACCAAACGTCGCCGTGGTGCTGTCCGGCTGCGGTGTCTTTGACGGCGCGGAAATCCACGAAAGCGTGTTCACGCTCTACGCGTTGGACAAGCACGGCGCACGCTACCAATGCTTCGCCCCCGATATCGACCAAGCCCACGTGGTCAATCACCTCAGCGGCGAAGTGGCCGACGGTGAGACCCGCAACGTGCTGGTCGAAAGTGCGCGCATCGCACGCGGCGCGATCAGGCCGTTATCCAACTTCAACGCCCAAGACTTCGACGCCATCGCCTTTCCCGGCGGCTTCGGCGCGGCCAAAAACCTCTCCAGCTTTGCGTTTGATGGCGCAGACTGCACGGTCAATGCCGATGTGGAGCGCGCCCTGAAAGACATGGTCGCGGCGCACAAACCCATTGCCGCGCTGTGCATCACGCCTGCACTTGTCGCCAAAGTTCTCGACGGCGTCGACGTCACCATTGGCCAAGACCCCGGCACCGCCAGCGCCATCGAAGCCATGGGCGCACACCACACCCCCACCGGCCCGGTCAGTGTGGTGATCGATCCCAATTACAAACTGGTCACGGCGCCGTGCTATATGCTCGACAGCACCATCAGCCAAATTGCCGATGGCGCCGACGCCGCGATTGAGGCATTGCTGGCGATTGTCGAGGATGGAGAGGCTGTGCGGTGATGCCGATACAGTGACACCGGCCCTAAGCCTTTAATACAGATACTCGATCTCGTCATTGACGAAGGTATAGCGCGGTTGCTTATACCAACCGTAGAGCAACGAGTTGCGTGGCTCTTTATGGACCTTGGATTCGTAAACCTTCAACTCGCCGGTCTTGTCGTTCATCCAGAAATCAAGATCGTAAAGTTTGTCCGGTTCGCCCACGACGTGAAAATCGGTGCAGGCAAAATAGATGTCGGTGCCGATCTGTCGCACCGGGTTATGAATTTCAACGAACCTCAACGTCAGCAGTTCACCGGTTTTATCGTCACGCATATGAAAGACGCCATCTTCGTTCGCGGTGGCGAGAACGTGTTTCTTCATCGTCGATTTGATGTCTTCAACATAATACTGACGTTTTTGTGCAGGCTCTTGTTCACCCGCCCAGGCAGGCCCGATGGCCAGCCCCATCGCGCTCGATAAGCCGGCGACAGACAACGCAATGGATAGAAACTTTTTCATTTTGGTGCCTTCACGCGGTTGCTTCATTTTATATCGAATTATCACCAGCGGGTTATTCAGGCAAGCCGGTATTGCGGCGCATGAAAGGCTCCGTGAACCACGCCCGGTACGAAAGCGTCAAATCCCGTGCCTCGGGCAGGCCGATGTCATCCGTTGCCAGTTGCTCGTCAGGGCCAAGCGGAACTTGGTTATAGCTTCGAAACAGCGGGTCCCAAAAACTGAAGATGGTCGAAAAATTGGCATGGCCATAAGCCCGGTCCACCACATGATGAGACGTATGAAAGCGCGGCGTGACGATCACGCGCGACAGAACCCGCTCGATGGGGTCCGGCAGGTCGATATTGCTGTGGTGAAATTGGGCGCACAAGCTGATCATGCCTTCGAACACAAACCACGCGATCGCCGTCGGCCCCCAGATCACCACCCACGACGCCTTGGCGATGAAAGACAGAAAAAGTTCGCCCGGATGAAAGCGTAAAGCGGTTGAGATATCCATCTCGTTATCGGCGTGGTGGGCCTTGTGAAACCGCCACAGAAAGGGGATTTGATGATTTGCGCGGTGCCAAAAATAATCGAACAGATCGATCACGATCAGGGACAAAACGATCTCCAACCAGCCGTCCAGCCCCAACCAGCGCGATATCCCCCAGCCCTGTTGCTCCACATAAACGATCCACAACAAAAAGGGGACGTAGATCAGGATGCGCACAAGCACGGTATTGAACGCCGCGACCGAAGCATGAAAGAACAAACGCTTAATGCGGTTATCTTGCCACCGCCGGGCCGGTAAAACCGTTTCCATGAAAAGAAAAAACAACAACCCGCCCAGAAAAATCACCAAGCGCCCACCATCGAGGTCGAGTTCCATACCTTAAGCCCACCTTGCCGAAACAACACCCATATCGAATGCCAACAATAAGCGAATTGGTCGCAGCAAAGAACCCAAAACCGCACTTTGAGCCAAAAGGACCAACTTATGATTCCCCAATTGCTAGCGTGCCGGGCTATATACTTCGCCGCACCAAATTGCCAATGCTGTGAAGGCAGTGCTTGAGGCGTTGTTGGAAATGAGACAGCTGGGTAGTTCCTCCAACACGGGCACCAATATCCTGGCGTTCTATTTGCCGCGATGCTCGTAATTTGATTTCACAACCGGATGCCACTCAGACGCCCACTTTTTAATTGTTTCGACATATTCCAATCGGTCGGGATGAAAGTTAATTCTGGCTCTGTGCCAATCACTATCTAACCATCTTGGGTTTTTCGCAGGGCTAATGCCTTCAATCTCAGGGTTGAAAGCATACATCACATTCAACATCTTCATTTCCGACGCTAAACGATACTGCGCACTGATCATTGTGGTGGGAAATTTAAGTTTGTGATCAATAATATACTCCCACGCCTGTTTAATCTCAGGAGCACTTTTGGGGTTCGGCGACATATATAAGTGATTAACCCCCCAACAATCCTGCTCACGACCTTTAAAATTGCTATTCACAGTGATGTGCAGAATGTCGTCTCTCTTGCAAAACGTGCTTTCTTTGTAACCCCACCTGTCTAAAATCTGAGGCGCATCGTAGTGAATCATGCCTGTAACGACACCATCTGTCACGCGAAGTAGCGTCCCACGGGCAAACGGTGAATTCGCATTATTACTATCAACATTGAAACCAGCCATGATCCAGTTGCCTTCTGGCAACGGAATAGAGAAACCGCTAGCACTAACTTTCAAGCTCTGCTGCTGGAACGTATCCCCAACCGTGTATGTTTGACGATGAGCTTGCACACACCCCGATACACTCACCATCAATAAAATTGCTACGAAAATTCTCATTGTAATCCATCCAGATCATGACAGCCTGTAAGGGCAATATTATTAAGGCTTCATCTTGCACACGGCGCGCCAAACCACAACCCATTTTCACCTCACTCCAAACCAGACACCCATAGGGTGCGTCACAATTTACGCACAACAAAAACCGGCGCGGAACCGTTTAGTTCCGCGCCGGGGTATCCACTTGGGGTGTGTTTTTTTAGTCTGCGTTAGCCGCGTGCGATCGCCAATTCGCGCATCACGCTGGCTTCGGTTTGGGCTTGTTCAATGCACATGTGCATGACGTCGCCTTGGCTGACCACGCCGTGCAGTTTGCCGTCTTTGACCACCGGAATGTGACGGAAGCGACGGGTGTGCATGATGTTTTGCACGTCTTTGACTTCGTCGTCGGCGGTGCAGGTGGCGACCTCTTCGGTCATCAGGTCTTTGACCAGCATGTCGATGCTCGACACGCCGTTTTTGTACAAGCCGCGCACGACATCGCGTTCGGACAAAATGCCGATCACTTCTTCATTGCTATTTTTCACCGGCAAAGCGCCGATCTTGTTCACTGCCAGGATTGCCGAGGCCGTTTGCACGGTGTCTTCGGGGCGCAGAGAAATCACTTCGTGGCCTTTGCGTTGAAGGATCATGTCTACTTTCATGGTTGGTACCTCTTCCCAGGTTATTGTTTTTCCCTGGGCACCATAATAGGGCTTTATTTCACTTTTTCCATATATATTGAAACTTTCATATACCGCACTGCACAACGTGACAACAAACGCAAAAAGGGCGGGGCTGGAACGCCCATTTGGCGTCTTTGCCCCGCCCCTTGAGAGCGAAAAACACGTTTGAGTAAAGTGCGTTAGCCGACAGCACCACTCATGTGCGCAACGGCGGTGGAAATCCGCCGGGTGAGGTCGTAGAGCTCTTCCAACGGATCGAACAGGTCGCGATGCTCCTTCTCGTAACCGTGCTCCGCATCGGTGCGGTAGGTGGATTCTTCGCCAAACGACTTCGCGTCGGTGGGCGCGCCGGACACCGGGAAGGCGCGCCGCAGGACGCTCAGCGCGTGTTCCACATCCAGATTGAGCAGCTCATTGATCAGGTCGCTGGACGAGGTGTCGTGACGATCCGAGTACTTCGGCAAACGCGCCACGATCAGGAACATCTCGTGGATCAGCGCGATGCGCACCGCGTGCAAAAGCAACAGGTCGGGATAACAATCATCGACCAGTTCGGGCAGCATCTCATCCGCGCCGACGGCCTTTAGACCTTGGTCCAGATAAAGCGTGTCGTTCAAAAAGATGCGATAGATGCGGTTAACCTTTTCGTGACGGTTGGAGTGACGCAGCATGTCGGCGAGAGTCTGCATCTGCTCCGCACGTTTTTCGTTCGGTTCAATCTCCGCACGACGCAGCCAGATGGCCGGATCGAACAACGACACATAACCGTGCAACGCATCCAGGTTCGACAGGTGACGCGCGTACGCGACCATGGCGGTGAAGCGACGGCAGCGGTCAGATAGTTGAAAGACCTCGACAAAGCGGTCGCGGTCTTTGCCCATGGCTTTGCCGTGGCCGCTGATGGTGTTGGAGAAGTAACCCAGCTGCTGCAAAATCGCGTTGTGCGGAATGGCGCGCACTTGGCTGGGGTGTTCCAAATCCACCTGCGCGCCGCCTTCGTGCTGGCGCTTCACTTTGCGCGACCCGGTGGGGTACAGCAAATTGGTGCCGAACAAGTTCAAGGTCGCGGCGTAATTGGGATTTTCCATCAGCCGTTCGTTGAAGCCCTTCACGGTCATGAAGTAATCCAGCGAATAATCGGTGTCTTCGTAAAACACGTCCGCCGAACCGCCCTCAGGCACGTCGGTCAGCGCGTGTTCGACCAAGCGACACACCGTCGCGAACGCCAAATCGGGGTGGGAGAAATAGACGTAACCGTCGCCACCTTGGAAGCTGACTTCTTGTTTGACGTGAATGCCAGCGGCCTTAAAGCGTGCGCGCGCGTGCGGCGGATAGGTGTAATCCAAACGATCGGCAAAGCTTAGCGGATGAGTGCCGCGACCAATGGATTCGCCGTGGGTGTCAAAAATCAACAGCCCGACATCTTGGACCCCGCTTTGCTTGATGCGTTTGGCCAGTTTGATGCGGATGCGTTCGATCGCCAGCGTAGCCGGGACTTGGCCGATGTAACGCCCGGCGTCGGAAAAGCCCGTCTGCATGCAGATGCGCCCACGGCCTTCGACGTATTCGACGTAGGTGGGGTTTTTCAACAATTCGGTGATGATCTCGTGGCCTTGATCCAGCGCCACGCCGGTTTCGAACAACGGCGAGATGTCGATTTTGTCAGCGACACCGAACAACTTGGCGAAATACAGCGCCGTGAGCACCGTGAACGGCGTGTTGCATTCGGCGATGAGAAAACGCACAGGTTCGTTGTTGTCGACGTATTTCAAGAATTTGGACACCAGCATAAACATGCGTTTTGCGGTGGCGCGTTCGTTCATGATGGTGCCGAAGTTGACGTCCACCGGCTTGACGCGTTCCAACAGTGCCGCGATCTCAACCAGATAACGCCGACGGTTGGCCGGGTCTTCGGGCGAAGTGGTGATGTCGATGTCGTGGCGGATGGCGTTGGTCAGCTGGGTGGCGTTGATGCGCATGTGGGTGTGCGCGAACGCCAAGCCGTAGTTCGCCATCTCGGCACGCAACACGGCCAAATCGGCGGTCTTATCCGCGCCGCCGTCTATGGCGGCGGTCAAGATGTCGGTGATCCCCGCCACGCTGACCAAACGGCTTTCCAAGCCTTCGGATAAGCTGCGGCTGAACGCACCGACGTCATCGGCGTCATCGGGATTCATGTCCAAGCGTTTAAGATCGGCGTCCAGGTTTTCCAAGGCTTTTTGCAACAACGCTTGAGCTTCGGCAACCTCGGCCCCGCCGATGGCATCAAGGCTGTTCAAATAATCTTGCAACGCCAGACGCTCCACGCCCATGCGCATGGACAAGGTGTCCGACCAACGGATGTCGGCGCGGCCGTCGAGGTCATAGCCAACCCAACTCGCCACCGTCAAAAGACGCGGCGTCAGGGTCTGCCATTGGTCGGGGTACAGATCGCGCGCCACCGCGAACACCACCGCATACACACGGCGCAGCGCCTTGTGGATGTTGCCGATGGCCATCAGGGCGAAGCGCTGTTCATCGGCCAGACCGATTTGCGCGGGCGTGCCGTGCGGGGTTTCGGCGATGGTTTTAACCAAGGCGTCCAGATCGTCTTTGCCCAGCGGCGTGCCGTCTTGATTGTGGCGGGTGGCCAAGGTGGCCTGGGCGCGGGTCAGTTCTTCGGACACCGTAAAGGTCGGGTGCGCGGTGATGACGATGCCGAACACTTCGCGCTCAACGCGTTCTTTGAAGGTCTCGAACGACACCGCTTGATCGCCGTCTTTGGCGAGATTGCCAAACAAATAGCGCAGATTGTCTTCGTTGCGTGCGACATCGACCTCGCCGACGTAAGAGCGCAACCGTTCGGAACGGTATTTAAACGCGTTGATGGTCAGCAGACGAATCAAGTCCGACAAATCGCTGACCGACACCGTGCCTTCCTGGGCCAGTTGCGAAACATGCAGCGCCATGCGCCGGGTCGGCGATTGCAGGTGGTTTTCACGGGCTTCGCGCTGAAATTGGATCAGCTTGTCGGCCAGTTCGTCGCGCAAAGTGCACGCGCCGGGAAGAATTTTCTTTTCCGCGCCGCTAAAGGCGTCAGGTGTCACAGCATCGGGGGCAGAGCGCACCATGTTATCTCTCAATTCAGCTATAGCAGGCCGAGCGTATCGGCTATGGAGGGGAGGCCATGAAGATCGAATGAGCGCTTTGTAATATAAGCACGCTCATTTGTAAATTTATGACGACAAAAAGCGGCAAATTAGCGGCAAAAATGCCCCACCAGCTCGACATGGGGGCTGTAAATGAACTGATCGATGGGCTGAACCGCCAGCAATCTGTAGCCGCCATCCGCCAAAGTCCGCGCATCGCGGGCGAACGTCGCCGGATTGCACGACACCCCAACCACGCGCGACACGTTGGAATCGGCCAAATACCGCACTTGTTCTGCCGCACCTGCGCGCGGCGGGTCGAACACCACCGCATCGAATTTGGACAATTCGCGCTCATCTAAGGGCTGGCGGCTCAAATCGCGCACACTGGCGACCACTCGCCCGCCCAGCCCGGCGCGCCCGGCGGCACGTTCCAAGGCCCGCACCGGGGCATCGGTCGCATCAACGGCGGTGACAATGGCCTGTTGCGCCAACGGAATGGAAAAGCTGCCCAGGCCGCAAAACAGATCGGCCACGCGCTCGGCTCCCTCACCGACACCGGCCAAAACGGCATCGCGGATCGCGTGTTCGCCCTCGACACTGGCTTGCAAAAAGGTCCCCGACGGCAATTCGACCGGCACACCGGACAGATAAATCAACGGGGCGGCTTGTTGGGCGATGGGTTCCGGGGCCAGCCCCTCTTGCTTCCACGCAACACGTGCGGTTGAGGCGCTTTGCACGAACGCGGCCAGGGCTTCGCGCGCCGCCAAATCCGGCGCCGCGTCGCCTTCGATGAGCACGTCGGCGCCGTTTTCGCACGCGGTGACGTGAATGTGCACCCGCTTGCCGTCATCCAAAATGCCGTGCAAGGCGGCGCTCAACGGCCCGATCAAGTCATTGAGCGCATCGGCCAGCAACGGGCAGTGATCCACCGCGACGATGTCGTGGCTGGATCGCGCGTTAAAGCCCAAGGTGACAAGCTTGCCGCGTTTCAGCGCCGTAAACGTCACCCGGCGGCGTGTGCCTTCACCGATCAAAATAGGTTCCAGCACCGGCGGCGCGTCGAAGCCGCGCTGGCTCAACGCTTGAACCACCCGATCGCGTTTCCACGTCGCGTACGCTTGGGTGTTCAGGTGTTGCAGCGCACATCCGCCGCAGCGTTCATAATGGGGACAGCCGGGCTGGGTGCGTGCGGCGCTGGGCTCAATGACTTCCAACAAATTCGCCACCAAGCCGTCACCGCGCTTGGAAACGGTTTCAGCGCTTACCCGTTCGCCGGGCAACGCGCCCGCAACAAACAGAGTTTGCGGTCGGCCCAAGATTTCGGCGCGGCATACGCCATCGCCGTGCGCGCCGAGCTTGTCGATGGTGACGTCTATGGTTTGACTTGGCACTTGCGCGCCGGGACGTTTGCGCCGCCCCCGACCTTGACCTTTTGACGCACCGCGACCGCGCCGACCCTGTTTGGGGGGGCGACTCATTGTTTTTGGATATCCGCGACGAAGTCTTCAAAGGCTTTATTGACCGCCTTTTCAATCGCCGAAACGTCGGTTTTCACCCCGTTGGGGCCGGACGGAATTTCGGCGCGGTATTCGCCGAGCACCAACAATTCGCCATCGCTTTCACGGCGCAGGCTCAATTCAATTTCGGCGACGCCAATGGCGTTCTCACCCAAAACCGTTTCCAGGCGCATCAAGCGACCGCGAACGGTGTAGTCCGGGCGCACGCGCATCTCCGGCGTGACCACGCGCTCCGCGATGCCGGTCGAACGCAGGTACGAAACCAGCGCGTTTTGCAGCAAGATCGGCGGGGCTTCGATCCAGAAGTGATAGTGGTATTCGCTGACCGCGCCGGAACCGGGCTCTAAAAACAGCAACGGGCGATTGGCGAGCGATCCCGCCGCCGCGAAACGATCGACCTCAACCGTGCCCTTCAGCACCGGAGCCGCCGCCAGAGGCTCAGCCGCACGCGGGCTCAAACGGTAAAACGCGTCTTCGGGTGCCGGTGGCGGCACCGCACAAGCGCTGAGCAGTACTGCGGCGAGCCCGGTGAACAGCAGGGCGGTAATTTTGCTTTTGATGATCTGTTTCATGATGTGCCTACCCTACTTGTTGCCTTTTTCCTGGGGCGCGGTGCCGGACAGCAGCAACCCCGGATTTTGGCGAATTTCGCGCGAGAACTCATACATGTTGCGCGCCGTACCCTCAACATTTTGGTTCACGGAATCGATGTGACGCGCAAGTGAATCGGTGACGTGTTTCAAGTCTTCAATGGATTTACGCACCTGATCGCGATTTTCGCCGACCATGGCGTTAGAAGTCACCATCAATTCGTCCGCCGTGCCCAGCAACTGATCCAGCTTACCCCGCGTATCGGACAAGTCTTTCGACAGGTCGGCGAAGTTGGCGGTCGAATCGTCGACGTTTTTGGCGATGCGCGGCAAGCGGTCGTTCAAATCCAACACCAAGCCCGACAGATCGTCGGCCACGGCGGCGAACTGCTTGATCATGCGCTGACCGTCTTCGTCCAGCAGATCGTTGACCGTTTCCACCGTGATGGCGAAATTGCCCACCGCGGTGTTCATGGTCGCCAACAGCGGGCGCAGATCGTTTTCCGCCAAATTGGATATATCGCCCGCAACACCGGACATCACCTTAAACAGGTCGGAAGCTTCTTGCGCATTGACCGTGGCCCCCGGCTTGTGCGCGATGGGGCTGGTGCCCGCGTCGATGTTGATGGTGATCGCCGACAACAGCCCCGATGCGCCGATGCGCGCCATGCTGTCGTCTGGGATTTGCCAACCTTCGGAGACTTCGAAATCGACCCGAAAAAGCATCGTTCCGCCGTCCGCGACCGGGGTGACACTTTCCACCTGACCGATGGGATAGCCTTCATACAGCACTTGGGTGCCGAACTTCACCCCGGTGATGTTCTTGTAAACAGCATGATAGCCATCCGTCGCCCCGGTGCGTCCGCTGAGCATGGCGATCGCGACCACCATGCCGATCAGCGCGACGGTGACGAAGGCACCGACCGCTACATAATTGATTTTCGCCGTGTTCATCTTGGCATTCCCTCAGCTTCCTCTTTGTCGCCGGTCAGACGGCGCAGGTATTCATCGGCATCGATTTCCGCTTCTTCCGAGCGACGATTGAGCAGATTTTGAATGCGTTCAGACGGATGATTGCGCAGCTCTTCGACCGTGCCGACGAACAGGATGTTGCCCTGATCCAACACGGTGATGCGATCGGCAATCTTGAACGCACTTTCCAATTCGTGGGTGACGACGCAGATGGTCATGCCCATGGCGTCGCGCAGACGCAAGATCAAATCGTCCAGCTGCGACGACACCACCGGATCAAGTCCGGCGCTGGGCTCATCGAAAAACAGAATGCGCGGGTCCATGATCACCGCGCGCGCCACCGCCGCGCGCTTGATCATGCCGCCCGAAAGTTCCGACGGCATCAAATCTTCAAAGCCCGCCAGATCGACGACTTCCAGTTTCATGCGCGCCATGATTTCCATGGTCAAGCGATCCAGCTTGGTGTGTTCATACAGCGGCAGCATGATGTTTTCACCCACCGTCATGGAACTGAACAACGCCCCGCCCTGGAAAGCAACACCGAGCTTTTTGCGCAGCTCGAACAGCTTTTTTTGCGGCAGGTTCCACACGTCTTCGCCGAGGATTTTGATGGTTCCCGACGTCGGACGCTGCAACGCCATCAGATGACGCAAAAACGTGGACTTGCCCGAACCGGACCCGCCCATGATGATCATGATCTCGCCCTCGACGATGTCGACGTTGACACCGTTGAGGATTTGGCGCGTGCCGTAGTGCGTGACCAGATCGCGCACCTCGATCACGGTTTGCGGCCCGGTTTGAGGTTCAGTGTTTTCGCTATCGCTCATCCGCCCCCCCTAAAACGTCGCCACGAGGGCAAACAGCATGTCGGTGATGACGATGGCGGAAATGCATTGTACGACCGAACGCGTGGTGGCTTTGCCCACACCTTCCGCGCCGCCCTTGACCAAAAAGCCGTTAAGCACGCCGATCAGTGCGATGAGAATACCGAAAATTGCCGCTTTGCCGATGCCGTGCATCAGATCGTCCACCGACAGCACGTCGATGGTTTGATCGAAAAACGCCGCCAGCGACATGCCCAACGCGGCGTTGACGTACAACGCCGCCGCATACAGGCCCAACACCATCGACATAAAGGTCAGCACCGGCACCATGATCAATGAGGCCAACAGCGATGGCACCACCAAAAACCGCACCGGATTGATGCCCATGACTTCCAGGGCGTCGAGCTCTTGATTGATTTTCATGGTGCCAAGGCGCGCCGACAAAGCCGAGCCCGACCGCCCGGCAACCAAAATGCCGGTGATCAAGGGGGCGAATTCGCGCACCATGGAAAACGCCACGCCGAACACCACGTGGCCTTCCGCACCGAAAATTTTCAAACTGTAGATGCCTTGAATGGCCAACATCGCGCCGATGGCGGCGGCCATGATGCCAATGATGCCGATGGCGCGCACGCCGATTTCCATCATCTCGGCAAACACCGCGCCGAGACGAACCGGTTGGTTCATGCGCGGACCGACCACCAGCCAATACAAGCTTTCGACCACCAATACGCCATGGCGGCCCATTTCTTCCAACGCGGCGACAGATGATTGCCCGACCCGGTCGAAGAACCGTGCGGCTACGTTTTGGTTAGAACCTTCGGCCATGCGGTATATCGCTCCCCCAATCTACCTTGCGCCAGAATATAAACGTATTCAGGCGATTAAGCCATGGCGGCGACGGCATCATCCAAGGTGTCGTAAATCACGAACACTTGATCCAGGCGCGCAAGCTTCAACACCCGCATCGGGGTGTCGCTGACTTGGGCTAAAGCAAAACCCAACGCTTTCGATTTCGCGGTCTGAAACGCTTCGACCAACGAGGCCACGCCCGAACTGTCGATATACGCGACCCCCGACAGGTCCACGATCACACCTTTGTTGCTTGAAATGCAGCCCAGCAAGGCGTCGCGCACCTTGGGCGAGGTGCTGAGATCCACTTCCCCCGAAATGGCAACCACACTCAAGCTGCCTTGTTCCGTAATGCCGATATCCATATTTTTGTTCCCTCAAGCCTTAGATGGCTTTTTTCATCCTCAACAAATTGCCCTGTCCATCCGGCGCAGACAAGTGTTCAACGTCATCCATGACCTCGCGGATGAAATGTACGCCAAGACCGCCCGGGCGCACATCGTCCAAATTGCGGGGTACGATTTTGGCCACATCCACGGGTGGCGCATGATCGCGCAACAACACCACATAGCTTTCGCCTTCGCGGCGAATGTCGATCATCATGTCGCCTTCCGCCACGCCCGCATAGGCATGACGCACCACGTTTTGGCAGGCCTCATCGACCGCCAGCATCAAATCTTGGCATTGTTCTTGGGTGAAGCCGCACGCCGCAGAGGTTTCGCCCACCGCGCGGCGCACCAGCTTCAAGCTGCCCGCACGCGCCGGAACCGTCAGTGCACACAAAGAGCCTTCATGAGGCCGAACCGCGCCGTCATCCATACGCTCGCCCTTACCTTGGCCCTCGCCTTGGCTTGAAATCATTTCGTCCACGTCCACATTGTCGTCACGGCTTTGACGCTTTTGCAAGGGCTGAGCATCGTCGATCACCAAAACGGTGATGTCGTCACGCAACGCTTCGCCCGAACCGCCCAGACGGTTCGCCACCGCGTCGATACGCGCTTGGCCGTTCAAGCCATCCGCCGTGCCGCTACGGATCATGTCCATAAAGCCGTCCGCGCCCAGCTCAATGCCTGGGGCTACGTAGCCTTCGGTCGCACCGTCGGTAAAGATATAAAGTGCGCCGCCGTTCAGGTGCAAAACCTCTTCAGGCACGGGACCGCCACCGGTGAGTTCCGGCGGAATGCCCACCGGCGGTGCGGTGGCTTCCAATGTCTTGAACGCATCGTCGGTGGTGTGCAGCAGCGGCGGCTCGTGCCCGGCGTTGGCCAACACCACCCGCCCGGACGCCGGATCGTAGATGCCCGCGACCATGGTCACGAACATGCCGCGCATCGAAGTTTCGCACACTTCGGCGTTGATGCGTTGCAGCAACCGCCCCGGGCGCAGGTCTTCTTTGCCCAGGCAACGAAACAAGCTGGCGGTCTTGGCCATCAGCAACGCCGCGTTCATGCCCTTGCCTGACACGTCAGCGAGGGTGAAAGCGATGCGCCCGTCATACATTATAAAGAAGTCGAAGAAATCGCCGGACACCACCCGTGCCGGACGGTTCACGCCGCGCACCGGAAAACCGTCATCTTCGCCCGGTGGCGGCAACAGACCGCGCTGAATTTCCGCCGCCAATTCCAGCTCGCGGCGCATCACTTCTTTTTCCGCCAGCTCACCGGCCATGCGCGCGTTGGAAATCGCCAACGCCGCGGATGCCGCCAAGGCTTCCAGCAACGTCAGATCATCATCGGCAAACAGCCCATCGCCACCGGTCTTGTTGACGACTTCGATGGCGCCGATGCGCTCATCCTTCACCGACAACGGCGCGCACAGGATCGAGCGGGTGGTGAAACCGCTTTGCGCATCCATCGAGGTGTCGAAGTTGGGATCGTTTTGCGCGTCGCGGACCATTTCGGAGCTGTTGGTCGCGACCGAACGCCCGACGATGCCTTTGTCGGCGGGAACCGTCAGGCCTTTGATATCGACGGGACCAAAGCTGGCGTGACACACCAAGTGCTGCTCATCATCGCTTTCTTCAAGCACGAACAACGCGCCGCCCTCGGCCTCCATCAGCTCGGCGATGCGCGCCAACGCCCGCCCCATGGTCACTTCAATATCCTGGGTTGCAGCAAAATGCCGCCCCATCTCGACCAATAGTTCTAGCTGATTGTTCACGTATATCCCCCTGTACCCCACCTTATATTAGGGACTCGCACACATTCGTGCAGCGTTTTTTGTGTGTAAATATCCAAGACCCGCAAACAAATAAGCCATATGGAGTATTTTTTCGTCCACAGCGTGAGCTTTCAACAGAACTCACTTATGTAGCGCGGGAATCATAGCCTCGTTCACCCTCTCTCCCCGTCAAAAGGTAGCAAATGCAATAATTTATTGTGCAGCGCAAAAGGACATTCATTTGACACTGGTCAATTCACATATTACGAAGTCATTGCAATTCCCTAAGGAACACCTGGGGGCTTATTCGCTTATTACCCTTTTCACACGCCGTCCTGTGTGAAAAGAAACATTTGTAACTACTACGTCCGACTTTGGGGAGGGACTATGACTTCTGATGCAGATACCGCCCATGTGCATGAGCACCATTGGGAATGGAGCTGGGCACCGCTGCTAGTGGTGGCCGGTACGTTTTTCCTGCTTCCGATCGCTTTCGGGTTCTACTTCGCGTATGACAACCTGATGATGACGGCGGTTTTCGCTGGTGTGGGCACCGTTATTTTGCTCGCCGGTGTTGCCATGTGGGTTAACGAAGGTTTGACGCAAACGCCGCTTTTGGCGGGCGTGGCTAATATTGGTCTGCCGATCTTCATCCTTTCAGAAATTTTCATCTTCCTGTCGCTGTTTTCCAGCTACTGGATGATGCGCCTGGGCATTGATGCCTGGCCGCCCGAAGGCACGCCCGATGGCGGTTTGGACAAAATGATCCCGTTGGTCATGACCGTGATCCTGGTTTCGTCCTCCGTGACCTGCCACGTGGCTGAAGAAAAGCTTGAGCACGGCGACCTGTCCGGCTTCAACAAGTGGTGGATTTACACCATTGTCCTAGGCACGCTCTTCTTGGGCTTCACCCTGTGGGAATGGAATCACCTGATCCACATGGACTTCATCCCGTCCACCAACGCCTATTCTTCCGCGTTCTACACAATCACCGGCTTCCACGCTTCGCACGTGCTGGTTGGCTTGTTTGCGTTCATCGCGGTTTTGATCCCGGCATTGGGTGGTCGCACGAACAAAACGTTCGTCAACTGCGTGTCCGTTTACTGGCACTTTGTTGACATCGTTTGGTTCTTCGTCGCCTCCCAGATTTATTTCTGGTAAGCCGCGAAACGGACGGATATCCGGTCGATGTTTGGTACACGCACACTTTTGGCTAGCGCCCTCCTCAGCTGTGCTTTGGCTGCATTTCCAGCCAAAGCACAGTACGGTGGAGCCGTGCCTGTGTCCGACATCGACCCATCCATCTTCCAAATCGACGAAACGCAGTTTCTCGGTTCCAAGGTCAGCGGCGACATTCAGCTGATCGACGAGCAGGGGCAGGAATTCAAACTGTCCGATAAGCTCGGCAAACCTCTTATATTGGTTTTGTCCTACTACACCTGCGATGGCAGCTGTTCTGTCATCAATCAAGACCTCAATGCCCAGTTGGCCGACATTTCAGGCATCACGCCGGGCGAAGATTTCAATGTGCTGACCATTTCGTTCGATGAACACGATGGTCTCGACAGTATCGGCGTATTCAAGCAGCACTTGAAAATGACGGAAAACATGAACGGGGCTTGGTCGTTCGCGACGTTCAAGAACAAAGACGAGATCAAGCCGTTCGCGGATTCCATTGGATTTAACTATTTTTGGTCGCCTCAGGATCGGACTTTTTTCCATCCCGGCGCCTTCATGTTCCTGACGCCCGAAGGGCGTCTGGCGCGCGTGTTGTATGCACTCAACACCGAGCCGCAGGATATTAAGTTGGCGGTTTTCGATGCCAAAGCCGGTGAGTTCAAGCCGGGTGAGATCATCGATTTCGCTGTAAGTCTTTGTTACAGTTACAACTATGCTGAGGGGAAGTACACGGTCAGCATTCCGTTGTTTGTTGGTGTAGGCGCATTGTCCTTAGGCGTCTCATCATTTGCAGTTTCCGTCCTGTTTTTTCGCAGGCGGAAGAGAGGGAGGTTAAGTTAATGAGGAAATTACTGTCAGCAATGACGGGTTTGGCGGGTGGCGCACTGCTTTCCAGTCAAGCCTTTGCACAGGAAATCCGCAATCCGGCCGAGGAGTGGGAACACCTGTGGAATGAGGTGATCTTGGATATCACCGTGATCGGCGTCATCATGTCTGTTGCAGCCATCGTGATGTTGATCAAGTACCGCGCGACAAGCCCCGATCAGGTCGGCACCGCAAAGAAATTGACCACCGTTCAGTCGATTTCTTTTGCCCTGATCCCGGCTTCGATCTTCATGGCTGATGACTTTTATCTGGCCGCCAATGGCTGGACCGTTTGGAACGCATATCGTCGCGTTCCCGAAAACGCCATGGAAGTCAAAGTCACCGCGTACCAGTGGTATTTCGAATTTGAATACCCCGATGGCACCGTGGCCGATGGCTCGCTTGGCGATGACGACAAACCGCAGGCCATTAAGATTCCTGCCGGTCAGCCGGTCGTTTTCCGCATGACGTCGGAAGATGTGATTCATTCGTTCGGTCTGCCCTACTACCGCGTCAAAGAAGACGTGATGCCGGGCCGTATCACCTACATCTGGGTCAACCCCGACAAAGAGCAAACTGAGGCCGTCCTTCAGTGCGCTGAGTTCTGCGGCAATGACCACTCGCAGATGGCCAACCCGATCCATGCCGTCCCGCAGGCCGAATTCGACGCTTGGCTTGCTGCGAAAGCAGACGAATAAGGCCTAGCCTAGAGGGAGAGTAATTCTATGAGTACACCTACAACCACCGCAGGGCACGCCGCCACCCCTGCCTGGAAAGAGTGGCTACTGACCACCGATCACAAACGTATCGGTGTTCTGTATCTGGTCGGTTCCATGGCAGCATTTGGCGTCGCTGGCCTGATGGCCCTGATCATCCGCGCAGAGCAGATGGAACTGGGCATGCAATTCGTGAGCTCCGGCACGCAGTACAATGGCTTTTTGTACTTCCACGGCGCTGCAATGATTTTGGCCTTCTTGATCCCGGGTTTGACCGGTTTCGCGGCCAACTACTTCTTGCCATTGATGATCGGCGCACGCGACGTTGCGTTCCCGCGCATCAACGCATTTAGCGTCTGGCTGTTCTACTTCGCCATTGTCTTGGCGCTGTTGAGCTTCGTCGTTCCCGATGCACCCGACATCATGTGGACCGGCTACCCGCCGTATTCCGTGACGACGTCGGCCAACACCTCCATGTACGTGTTCACCGTTCACTTGCTCGGCTTCTCGTCGATCTTGGGTGCCGTGAACTTCCTGGTGACCGTGATTTACATGCGCGCACCGGGCATGGGCTGGAACCAGCTCAACATGTTCGTGTGGACCACCGTTGCCGCGTTCGTTCTGCAATTGGTCTTCATTCCGGTGCTTGCCGCCGCTGTGACGCTGCTGTTGTTCGATAAGTACTTGGGCACGCACTTCTACGACCCGTCCGCGGGTGGCGACGTGCTGCTGTATCAGAACTTGTTCTGGTTCTACTCGCACCCGGCTGTGTACGTGATCTTCCTGCCGGCTGTCGGTATCTTGTATGACGTCATGGCGACCATGGCGAAGAACCGTATCTTCAACTACAAAGCCGCCGTTTATGTCGGCATTTGGGGCACCGTTGGTATCGCCGGTATCGTGTGGGTTCACCACCTGTACATCTCCGGCATGCCCGATTGGATCCGTTTGGGCCACATGGTCACGACGCTTTTGATCTCGGTTCCGGTTGGCATCTTGACGCTGTCGCTGTGGGGCACGCTCTACAAAGGCGCAATCACCTATAACACCGCGATGATGTATGCAGCGTCGTGCCTGTACCTCATCTTGTTGGGTGGTTTGACCGGTATTCCGTTGGCGATCCCGTCGATGACGTTGCACCTGTCTGAAACGTCTTATGTGCACGCTCACTTCCACTTCATCATGGCGTTGTTCTCGGCGTTCGCTCTGTTCGCCGGCATTTACTACTGGTTCCCCAAAATGACCGGTCGTTATGCTGATGGCCCGTTGGCCACCACGAGCTTCTGGCTGAACTTCATCGGTGTGAACGTGACCTTCTGGCCACTGTTCGTCATCGGCAAAGAAGGCATGCCGCGTCGTTACTGGGACTATGAAATGTTCAAGGACGTGCAGGTCATGGGCTTCTACTTTGAGGACTTCCACAAAGTGGCGACCCTCGGTGCGTTCACCATTGCCTTGGGTATGGTCTTGCAGACCATCAACTTCATCTACGCTGCGTTCGCGGGCAAGCCTGCTCCGACCAATCCGTGGAACTCCAAGTCTTTGGAATGGACTCACACCGTGAGCCCTCCGGGACCGGGTAACTTCGGCGACACCGATGTGGTGGTCGACGAAAACTGGAGCCCGTACGAGTACGGCAAGTAAGCCGCTCGACACTCTCAATGCAAAGCGGGGGCCTTCGGGTCCCCGCTTTTTTTGTGGGGCTATTCAGCGTTTTTCGTGGTCTTTTGCCAACACCGAAAAGCGCACAATTCCGCCGCGTTGAGCGCTCTTTCCTTGCGAAAGACCGCTCAGGCGGGTATACATTCTGGAACCAAAAATGGGGAGCATTCACACATGTCCGAGACGTCTCAGCCAAACGCCGCTGAAAACAACACACGGCCTCAAATTCCGCGCACGAAAATCTGGATCATCGCCGGATTGTTCCTGGTTGCCGCCATCGGCATGTACGCCGGAACCATGTACCGTATCCAAAATTACGGTTACGTCGGTCTGGGCGCTGATCAGCCGATCAAACCCGGCGCCGAACTGACCAACTGATCCGGATCGACGCAGATGATCGAAATCACCACAATTCCGCACATCAATGCGGTTTTGAACAGCGCGACCGTGGTGTTGCTGTGGCTGGCGCGGTCTCACGTCAAAGCCGGCAACACCGACGCCCACAAGAAAACCATGATCGCGGCCTTGGCCGTGTCGGTGGTGTTTTTGGGCTTCTATCTGGTCTACCACTTCAATTCCGGCCTCGCCAAATTTGGCGGTGAAGGCGCTATCCGCCCGATCTACTTCACGATCTTGATCGTTCATGTGATCGGCGCGGTGATCATCACCCCGTTGGTGCCGCTCGCCGTCTACCACGCCATCAAGAACAACCGCGAAACCCACAAACGCATCGTCAAATGGACTTGGCCGCTGTGGTTCTATGTGGCGTTTTCCGGTGTGGTGATTTACGTGATGGCGCTGCACCTATGGCCGTGCACCGGGGCCTGCTTGGCGTCGGGCTTGAACCTGCCTGGGCGCTAAGCCCCTAGATGCCGAGACGCTAAGCACCTGCCGCCCCCAGTCCTAAGGCCGAAATCATGAGCAAAAGCACCACCCAAGTCCCGCCCCTGATGGAACGTCTCGACACCGCCATGAGCGAGCCGACGGCGCGCCCGTGGCTGACTCGTTGGTCGGTGGTAGCGCTGCTCGTGCTGGGCACGGCGGGGCTGTTCGCGTTGCCGTTGGCGTTTGGCCGCGCCCCGGGGGTGAGCGACTATTTCCCCTGGTTCGTCGCCAATTTTCACCGCTTTTTGGTGGTGCATGTCGATTACAGCTTCGTGGTGTTTTTCCTCGCCATCTTCGCCATCGTCGCGCACATCAGCGCGTATCGTCTATCCAACGGCCAGCCGCGCTTTTTGGTGCTGGAATACCTGGCGTTCCGCGCCACCGTGGTCGCGGTCGCGGGCATGTTCATTCCGGTGTTCATCATGCCCGAAGGCGAGCCGATCATGAGCAACTACGTGCCGGTGCTCACCAGTCCGCTGTTCTATCTGTCGCTGTTGGTGCTGGCAGGCGCAATGGCCTTGATGGCGATCTTGGTGCTGTCGTGCCTGTGGGGTCGTCCGCAAAAGGACCTCGACAGCCACAGCTTCGGCATCGACATGATCAGTCTGACCGGTATCGCGGCGTCGCTGATCTATCTGCTGGCGTTCGCTTATTTTCTATACGCTTGGGCGCTGTTGGACCCGTACTTGATCGAAGGCCAACCGATCAGCCACCAGTTCAACGAAGAACTGTTCTGGGCCGGTGGTCATGTGCTGCAATTTCTCAACGTCGCCCTGTTAATCGGCGCATGGTACGCGGTCGCCAGCGCGGTTTTGGGCCGCGCGCCGTTCAACCCGATGGCGGCGGTTGCGGGAATCGTGATCGTCACCGTTTCGGCGTTCGTCACCCCACTGTTCTTTTCCCTCTATGAGGTCTTTTCCGCGGGCTGGCTGTTGGCGTTCACCAACATGCAGTACGCGTTCGCGCCGGTCGGCCTGATCGTGGCGCTGCCGCTGATCAAGGCGGTGTTGGGCGCATCCGACAAGCCGTGGAAAAACCCCGGCTACGTGGCGCTGATCCTCAGCCCGGTGGTGTTCGGCATCGGCGGCGTGATGGGCTTGTTCGTCGATGGCCAAGACACCCGCACCCCGGCGCACTATCACGGTATGATCGCGGGCATCACGCTGGCTTTCATGGCGCTGTTTTACACCGTCATTTTACCGCTGTTGAAGCGCCCCATCACGTGGCCGCGCATGAGCCTCACCTCGGTGTGGCTGTTCGGCGTTGGTCAAGCCTTGGCCAGCACCGGGCTGTTCATCGCCGGTGGCCATGGCGCGGCGCGCAAGGTTGCGGGCGCGGAACAAGGCCTCACCGCGTTTTCCGCCAAGTTGGGCATGGGGCTCAACGGCGGTGCGGGACTGTTGGCGATCATCGGCGGGGCGATGTTCGTGTGGGTGTGCGCAACGGCGCTGATCGGCAAACGCAGAGACGTCTAATATTAAGAATTATGATTTCGAATTTCAGGCCTTTGTCTGTACATTCGGTTTGGGGACTTTTTGAGGGGCTAGGTTAACTTGGCTGATACACACCAAGACAAAACAGAAGCGGCGCCGGAAACGATCGGCGAACCCAACGGCAACGAAACGTATCGCTTCCGCGTGGCCGATTACGCTAATCTGCTGAAACCGCGGGTGATGATGCTGGTGGTGTTCACCGCCATCGTCGGCATGGTGATGGCACCGGGCACGATCCCCTTGTGGCAAGGCGTTGTTTCCATCCTGTGCATCGCCATCGGCGCGGGCGCGTCGGGTGCGATCAACATGTGGTACGACCGCGACATCGATCAATTCATGGCGCGCACGCAAAAACGCCCGATCCCCGCCGGTAAAGTCGAACCCACCCAAGCGTTGGTGTTCGGCGTGGTGCTGGCGGCGCTTTCGGTGGTGGTGATGTATGTCGCCGTCAACAGCGAAGCATCGGGCCTGTTGCTGTTCACGATTTTGTACTACGTGTTTCTCTACACCATGTGGCTGAAGCGCAAGACCCCACAAAACATCGTCATCGGCGGGGCCAGCGGCGCATTTCCACCGATGATCGGTTGGATTTCGGTGACCGGCGATTTCAGCTTTGAATCGGGTATTTTGTTTCTCATCATCTTCTTGTGGACCCCGCCGCACACCTGGGCGCTGGCACTGTTTCGCCATGGCGATTATGAGCGCGTCAACGTGCCGATGATGCCGGTGGTGGTGGGCAGTCGTTCGACCAAAATACAGATGCTCATCTACACCTTGCTGCTGGTTCCGGTGACCTTGGTCCCCGGTTTCATCGGCATGTCGGGACTGTTGTACACGGCGGGCGCGGGGGCGCTGGGGGTGTTGTTTCTGCATCACTGCTGGAAACTGCTCAAAGACAAAGACGACGCCCATGCACGACCGACGTTTTTGTTTTCGATCTTGTACCTGTTTTTGATCTTCGCCTTTTTGCTGATCGACCGGGTGGCGTGGCTGCCCATGCCGATTACGTTCTAAGGGGCGCGCCGCACGATGATCAAAACGCCGTACCAAGAATTGGAAGATCGTTTCCGACGCTTGGATGCCGTCGGTGGCGCGTTGTCCATGCTGCATTGGGACATGTCGGCGATGATGCCGTCGGGCGGGGCCGACAGCCGCACGGAACAACTGGCGGTATTGACCTCCATTCGTCATGAGATGATCACCGATCCGGCCCTGCCCGATCTTTTGGACGCGGCCGAAGCCGACCAGCACTTGGATTCTTGGCAGCGAGCCAACGTCGGTGAAATGCGGCGGTCGTGGGTGCACAGCGCCGCCGTGGACGCCGATTTGGTCGAAGCGTCAAGCCGCGCCGCATCCAAATGCGAAACCATCTGGCGCACGGCGCGAACTGATGCCGACTTCCAGGCCGTCCTGCCCAGCCTGGAAGAGGTCCTCAACCTCACCCGCCAAGTGGCCGACGCCAAGGCCGGCAAGCTGGGCGTGACGCCCTATGACGCGCTCTTGGACCAGTACGAACCCGATGGCCGTGCGGCGGACATTGACGTGGTGTTCGCGGACCTCGGTAACTTTTTGCCTGATTTCCTCGACGACGTTTTGGTCAAGCAAGCCAGCGGCCCTGAACTGCTCGTGCTTCAAGGCCCCTTCCCGGCGGCTCAACAAAAGGCCCTGGGCCACACGTTTATGGACGCGCTGGGGTTCGATTTCGACCACGGGCGGCTGGACGAAAGCCATCACCCTTTTTGCGGCGGCACCTATGATGATGTGCGTCTGACCACCCGCTACGACGAAGCGAACTTCACCACGGCGTTGATGGGGGTGCTGCACGAAACCGGCCATGCGCTATACGACCAAGGCCTGCCCAAGGCGTGGCGCGGTCAGCCGGTGGGGTCGGACCGGGGCATGAGCATCCACGAAAGCCAATCGCTGTTGATCGAGATGCAGACCTGCCGGTCGCACGAGTTTCTTGAATTCGCCGCCCCGCTGCTGCGCGACACGTTTGGCGGTCGCGGCCCCGCGTGGGACGCCGACAACCTCACCCGACTTTATACCCGGGTCGAAAAAGGGTTCATCCGCGTCGATGCCGACGAAGTCACCTATCCCGCCCACGTGATCTTGCGCTTTCAATTGGAACGCGCCGCCATCGCGGGCGATCTAAAAATGGCCGACTTGCCCGGGGCGTGGAACGAAGGCCTGCAAAACATCCTCGGCATCACCCCGCCATCTGATCGTGAAGGCTGCTTGCAAGATATTCATTGGTTTGATGGCGCATGGGGGTACTTCCCCACCTATACGCTCGGCGCGATGACGGCGGCGCAATTGTTTGCCAAGGCCAAAAGCGACAAGCCTGAGATTTTGCCATCCATCGCAAAGGGTGATTTCTCCCCACTGATGAGCTGGCTGCGCGAACATGTGCACGCCAAAGGCTGCAGCCTCAGCGTGCACGAACTGCTCAGCCAGGCCACCGGGGAGCCGTTAAACGCGGATCACTTCAAAGCCCATCTCAAAGCTCGTTATCTGGGGGGCTGAAACTGGAACTGAGCACATAAGGTCCATTCCTGATCCTTATTTGCACGAAACGCAGCAAAACAGGTTGTTTTGGTTGATTGCGGCAAAGAACGCTCTATGGTGGAAAAACTTTAATTAAAATACATAAAAAAATAACCACAACATCGGCGTTGTTATACCCGCCACATGCGCGCCAACCACATGAATGAATAGACAGTTTTAGAATTTGTTCGATGTTTTGCACCGGTAGAGTGGGGAGCTCAAGTGCGTATAACGAAGAAAATTCTGACCGATCTCGCCATCTGGATGGTGATGTTCGGCGTGTTGGCGGGGGTGGTGTTTCCATTCTTTGTCTTGCTGCTTGGCGTTTCCGAGGGCAAAGCCTTAAGCCCGGTCTTTTTCGCCGCAACGGTGTTCGCGGGGACCGCCGTAGGCGGGTTGAACTACCTCATCGCGCATTGGGTGATCCGCCCGCGTCTGCGCTATCTCTCGCAAAAAATGGGCGATATCGGCGTGCAAATTCAGCAAGCCACCTACACCGGGGATTGGAGCAGTTGCACCCCGGAACAATGCGCGGTTAAGGTTGAATCCGAAGATGAAATCGGTGGCTGCGCGCTGGCCTTCAACCGCTTGCTGGATGCTTTTTCCGAATCGCGCCACGTCGAACAATCGGTGGTCAATTTCACCCATTCTTTGTCCAGCACCTTGGACGTCGAAGAGCTGGCCGCGGAAGCCTTGGCGCAGATTATGGCGCACACCAACACCCAAGCCGGCGCACTGGTCATTGAAGCCTCGGGCGAATTGGAAGTCGCCGCGTCCCGTGCCATCAAGGACGCAGGCAGCATCTTGGATAGCGATCAAGTGCGCCAGATGTTTCGCGACGGCAAGGAAATCCGCTTTTCCGTACCCGAAGGTATGGTGATCGACGGCATCGTCGCCGACTTCGAACCACGCGAAATTTGCGCCATTCCCGTGACGTTTAACGACATTCCCATCGCCGCCATGGTGCTTGTATCGTCGGTCGGCTTTCAGCGCGGGGACCTGCGCTTGGCGCGTCTGTTCCGCGAAGGACTGGGACTGGCGATCCAAAACGCCTTGGCGCACCGACAATTGCAGCGGGTCGCCGCCTTGGACCCCTTATCCGGGGCCTACAATCGCCGCTTTGGCATGAAGCGCCTGCGCGAAGAATTCAGCCGCGCCGTGCGCTTGAACGGCAATCTGGCGGTGATCATGTTCGACATCGACCATTTCAAGGCTGTCAACGACACCTATGGCCATCTGGTCGGCGACCGCGTGATCGTCGCGGTGTGCAATGCCGGCCAGCGCATCTTGCGCGGCGACGACATCTGGGTGCGTTATGGCGGCGAAGAGTTCTGCGCCATTTTACCCGGCGCGACGGTGCAAAACGCGCTCGACATCGCCGAACGCATTCGCCGCGTGGTCGAAGAAACCGCCGTTGAAGACGGCGAGCAGCGCATCAGCGTCAACATCAGCGCCGGTGTCGCGGTGTATCCCGATCAGCTGAGCGATAGCGAAACCGCTTTGCTGGATCACGCCGACAAAAAGCTTTACATCGCCAAGAGCGAAGGCCGCAATCAGGTCGTTCACTAAAATTCCAGGCATTAAAACTCTAGAAAATCAGCCCCAAGATCAACGGCAACAGCACCGCCGTCGCCAACCCGTTCAGCCCCATGGCGAGGCTGGCGAACGCGCCCGCGACGTCGTTGACCTGCAACGCCCGCGCGGTGCCGATGCCGTGACTGGCGGTGCCCATGGCGAGGCCGCGCGCCCGCCAATCGGTAATTCTCAGCGCGTTGAGGGTCCATGTGCCCAGCACCGCGCCCATAATGCCGGTCAAGATCACCAACACCGCTGTCAAAGACGGCACCCCGCCGGTGGCCTCCGCAATGCCCATGGCGATGGGGGCGGTGACCGATTTCGGCGCCAACGACAACAGCGTTTCACGCGATGCCCCCAACGCCCACGCCACGCCGATGGCGCTGAGCACGGCGGTGGCGGAACCGGACAAGATCGCCACCAAAATCAACACAAACGAACGCCGTACCTTTTGAAATTGACGATACAAAGGCACCGCCAGCGCCACCGTGGCGGGGCCGAGCATGAAGTGCACGAACTGCGCCCCGTCGAAATAGGTGCGGTACGCGGTGCCGGTCGCCATCAACAATCCCACCAGCAACACCACCGCGATCAGCACCGGGTTGAGCAACGGGTGCAGGCCTGCGCGGGTGTAAACCCACATGCCCGCCTGATAGGCCACCAACGTCACCGTCAGCCCCAACAGCGGCGTGGCCGACAGATACACCCAGATTTGATGAAAGCCGTCATCCATCGTGAGGCTCCTTCGGCTTTTCGTCATCGGCGAACAGACAACAGCCCTTCATCACCAACGCCGTCACCGCGATGGTCGCCACGGTGCTCGCCACCAGGGCCGCGCTGATCGGCAGCCATTCGTCGCGGATCATATGCAGGTGCAGCATCACGCCGACGCCCGCGGGCACGAACAGCAACGACAAATGCTTGAGCAAGCCGTCCGCCGTGGCCTTCAGGCCATCAGGGGCCTCGCCCTTGATCACCAAGGCGATGAACAGCAGCGCCATGCCCACCACCGGGCCGGGCAGCGGTAAATCGAGTCCTTTTGATATGACCTCGCCGATCAATTGAAACACCAATAACAACGTGATGAAGCCGAGCGTCATGTTTCCCCCATATGAAACCTGCGTGAATCCTAAGGTCCTGAACGCTTCTGGATTGCTATTTTGGTCCGTGGTCTCTAAGAAAGGGAGCGTTTTTTTGAAATTTCGACGGAAATGAGCCGTGAAGTACATCAGCACCCGGGGCAACGCCCCCAAACTCGCCTTTGACGACGTCCTGCTGACGGGCCTGGCCCGTGATGGGGGCTTGTATCTGCCCGAAACCTGGCCGCAGTTCAGCGCCGCCGATTTGGCCAAGATGAAAGACCTCAGCTACGTCGATCTGGCCGTCAAAGTGATGCTGCCGTTCGTCGAAGAGGTCGTCAGCCGCGATGAGCTGACCAAAATCGTCACCGACACCTACGGCGCGTTCGATACCGACGACGTCGCCCCGCTGGTGAAATTGGGCGACAACGAATATGTGCTGGAGCTGTTCCACGGCCCCACCTTGGCGTTCAAAGACTACGCCCTGCAGTTTCTCGGCCGCATGTTCGACCACGTGCTGACCAAGCGCGGGTCCAAGCTGACCATCGTCGGCGCGACGTCGGGCGACACTGGGTCCGCCGCCATCGAAGCGTGCCGCGACCGCGACAACATCGAAATTTTCATCTTGCACCCCAAAGGCAAGGTCTCCGAAGTGCAGCGCCGTCAGATGAGCACCGTGCTCAGCGACAACGTGCACAACATCGCGCTGGGCGGCAATTTCGACGACTGCCAAAACACCGTCAAGGCACTGTTCGCCGACGAAACTTTCCGCGACGAAGTCAACCTTTCGGCCGTCAATTCCATCAACTGGGCACGCATCATGGCCCAGGTGGTTTATTATTTCTGGTCCGCCTTGCGCGCCGGTGCGCCGGACACGTCGGTGGCTTACGCGGTGCCGACCGGCAACTTCGGCAATGTGTTCGCGGGCTACGTCGCGAAACAGATGGGCCTGCCCATCAGCCAATTCGTGATCGGGTCCAACGCCAACGACATCTTGATCCGCTTCATCGAAACCGGACGGATGGAATCCAAAGACGTCTATGAGACCACCAGCCCGTCGATGGACATCCAAATCTCATCCAACTTCGAACGCTTCATGTTTGAATTGCTGGACCGCGACAGCAGCGCGCTCAACGACGCCATGCAGGAATTCAAAGAAACCGGACATTTCGCTGTCACGGATCTGTTCATGGAGCGTCTGAAAGAGGTCATGGACGGTGAACGTTTCGACGATGCGGGCACGGCCAAGCTGATCGGCGATGTTTACAAAGAAACAGGCTATCTGTTGGACACGCATTCGGCCATCGGCGTTGGCGCGGCGCGCGCACGGCGTTGGGACAAAGCCGTGCCGATGGTGATCCTCGCCACCGCGCACCCGGCCAAGTTCCCCGATGCGGTCAAAGCCGCGTCCGGTGTACATCCGGAGTTGCCAGCGCATCTTTCCGACCTATATGAACGGGAAGAGAAATACTCTGAGCTGCCCGGCAGCTTCGAGATCACCAAAGCCTACATCGAAAAAACCCTGAAGGAGCGCGGCAAACTGTGAGCGAAACTTTGCGCATCACGACCCTCGACAACGGACTTCGCATCATCTCCGACGAGATGAGCAACGTGGAAACCGCATCCGCAGGCGTGTGGATCGATGCCGGGGCGCGTTTCGAAGCGCAAAACGTCAATGGTGTGTCCCACATGTTGGAACACATGACGTTCAAGGGCACGCGCAAGCGCTCCGCCCAGGCCATCGCCGAAGAAATCGAAGACGTCGGCGGGCACATCAACGCCTACACATCGCGCGAAAACACCGCTTATTACGCCAAAGTGCTCAAGGACGATTTGGGCCTCGCCGTCGATATGGTCGCCGATCTGGTGCAGAACGCGACCCTGGACGAAGAAGAGCTGGAACGCGAACGCGGCGTGATCTTGCAAGAAATCAATCAAGCCCAAGACACCCCCGACGATGTGGTGTTCGACCTGTTCCAAGATGCCTGCTTCCCGGATCAAGCGCTGGGCCGCCCGGTACTGGGCACGTTGGACGGCGTCGGCCAGATGCCGCGCACCGACATCATGGCTTACATGAACGACCATTATCGCACCGGCGACATGGTGCTGTCGGCGGCGGGAAATTTTCAGCACGACCAGCTGCTTGAGCTCGCCAACACGCACTTCGCCCAAGGTCCGTCCAAAAGCATCGGCGACACCCAAGACCCGGCCAAATACGTCGGCGGCGACATCCGTGAAAGCCGCGACACCGAACAGGTTCAACTGTTGATGGGGTTCGAAGGCTTCAGCTATCACGACGACGAATTTTACGCCGCATCGGTAATGTCGATGCTGTTTGGCGGCGGCATGTCGTCGCGCTTGTTCCAAGAGGTGCGCGAAAAGCGCGGCTTGGTCTATTCGGTCTATTCGTTCGTATCCGCCTACGCCGACACCGGGGTGTTCGGCATCTACGCCGGAACCGGGGAAAACGACGTAAAGGAATTGATCCCGGTGGTGTGCGACGAAATCGGTAAGCTCGACCAAAACGTCAGCGCCGAAGAACTCAACCGCGCCAAGGCCCAGCTGAAATCGTCGATCTTGATGAGCCTGGAAAGCACCTCGTCGCGCGCCGAACAAATGGCCCGCCAACTGATGATCTTCGGCCGCCCGATCCCGCCCGAAGAAGCCGTGGCGAAAATCGAAGCCGTCGATACGGGCGCCATCCAAACCGTCGCCGCACGCATCTTCCAAGGCACCCCGACGGTGGCGGCACTGGGCCCCATTTCAAACGTCGAAGACTTCGCCAAGATCGAAGCACGGCTGAATTAAAACCACACCGGCGTACCTATTTCAGCAGGCCGCCAATCAACGATTTTGCGGCGCGCATATAAAGTTCCGGGTCGCCACCTTCGGAAATGGACAGCGCCGCCCGGTCCAACGCCGCCGATAGAATTTCCGCCAAAGGTTCAAGGGGCAGGTTGTTTATGCCGTTCTTTTTCACCGCGTAGGCGAGACCGTTCAAGAGTTCTTGCCCCCCCGTGAGCTTGTCGATCCGATCCATCTCTTTGCGTCCAAGCACCGATGGCCCCTCAAGCAACAGCAATCGCGCGCGACCGGGATGCGTCATCGCCGCAAAATACACCTCAGTTCCTCTCAAAAGTGCATCTTGCGGGTCATCAACGTCATCCGTGTTCGTCGCGATTTCATCCGCCACCTGCTGCGCTTCGGCCACGACCACGGCTTGGAACAGGGCCTTTTTGTCTTTGAAGTGATGATACAGCGCCCCGCGCGTGACCTCTGCCTTGGCGACGATTTCAGGTGTGCCGGTATCTGCAAAACCTTTATCCACAAAAAACACACGTGCGGCGTTAATCAACGCCGTCCGCATGGCTTCGCTACGCTCTTTGTTTGTACGTCTCATCACCACCCCTTGAAAACATACACTATGTATGTAAATAATATACATACATAGTGTATGTTAATGTATGCAAGGAGCCAAGCCATGAAGTGTTCTCAATTCTACCCCGTCCTCATGACCGACAAGGTCACGGATACGGCTGCCTTTTATATCAAGCACTTTCGTTTCAAAACGGTGTTCGGCAACGACTGGTACATTCATTTGCAATCAAAGGAAGACCAAAACGTCAACCTTGCCATTCTCGACAGCACGCACGAAACCATCCCGGCACACGCACGGGGGCAAGTTTCCGGGGTATTGATTAACTTTGAAGTTGAGGATGTTGATGCTGAATATGCCCGCGCCGAAAGCAACAAACTGCCAATCGTTTTATCGCTTCGTGATGAAGCCTTCGGCCAGCGTCACTTTATCACCAAAGACCCCAATGGAGTTTTGATCGACATCATCAAGCCCATACCGCCAAGTGCCGAGTATGCCGCGCAGTACGTCGAAGGATGACCGTTGGCGAGAATTTCACAGCTCCTTCGCCCCATTCATGCTGAATTCATGTGCGTGCCCTTAATATGGCGCATCACCTTTAGATGAATGGGAACATCGATGTTGAAAATGTCACTGGCTGCTGCGGCCCTTGTTTTGACCGTCTCCACCCCGGCTTTTGCTGAAATGAGCGAGGCCGACTTGGCGCGCAAGATTGCGTCGGGCAACATCGTCGGCGATGAAATCACCAAAAAGGAATGCGGCGCATGCCACATGGTCTACGGCCCGATCAACATGATCGGTGCGTCATGGAAGATTTTGATGAACGACTTGTCCAATCATTTCGGCGAAGATGCTTCCTTGGATGAGCCAACCCGCAAGCACATCGAAGATTACATGCTCAGCAAATCGATGGATGCATCGGGTTCCATGTACGGCAAGATGACGGCCAAAAAACTGAAAAAGAAAAAGAAGCTGCCCATTCGCCTAAGTGAGATGCCGGGCTGGGCGGGCGATCACAAACCCAGCAAAATCGGCCCCGAAATTTGGGCCAAGGTGAACAACAACAAAAGCGATTGCCGCGGCTGTCATCTGCCTGGGCTTGGCGGCTAAGCTATATCAAGCATGCCCAGCGTCTTCGGACAGCAGGCTCAAGTCGATGCCCAGCTTGGCCAGCGCGGAGTTCCATTTTTGGTCGAGATCGACGTTGAACACGATGTCGGGGTCGGCCTCGACCGTCAGCCAGCCGTTGGCGAGAATTTCGCTGTCCAACTGCCCAGCGCCCCAACCCGCGTAGCCCAGCGCCAAGATGCGTTCTTTGGGGCCGCGGCCTTCGGCGATGTCTTGAAGAATGTCCACGGTTCCCGTCAGCGCCACGCCGCCATCGACCACCATGGTCGCCTCGTGCATGTAATCGGGGCTGTGCAACACAAAGCCGCGCCCTTGTTCCACCGGACCGCCGAATTGAATGGAAATGGCCGCACCGGGATCGGTCTGCACCAAATTGAGCTGAGCGAGTAGATCGGGAAACGAAATGTCTTTCATCGGCTGGTTGATCACCAAACCCATCGCGCCTTCGTCATTGTGCGCGCAGATGTAAATCACCGATTTGGTAAACCGCGAATCCGGCATGCCGGGCATGGCGACGAGCAGCTGGCCAACAAGGTAAGGGCTATCCGAAGTTTGAATGGTCATCGCTTCACCCGCCAAGTTTCACGCCGATGTTAACGTCCATCAGTATGACATATGTGCCTTGATCCACAAAACCACCCGCCAAATAAATGACAAAAAGCTCACTATTTTGTGATTTGCCTCAAAGCGGACACGATCAGGACTTAACCTTTTCGAAATTCACGATACACTCCGAGGCCATGAAAAACATGCTCCGTACCCTACCCGTCTTTCGGGCCGCCTTTTGGGCCGTCCTGAGCGCCGTGATTTTGGCGTTCGGTGTGCTATCGAACCCCGCCGCCGCCGAGTCCAGCCCCTGGGTTGAGACCGACAACACGGCGATGCGCATCATCAGTCAAACCGACGCGACGGGTGATGGCGACACCGTCACGCTGGGCCTGCACTTCAAGCTCAAAGACCACTGGAAGATTTATTGGCGCTCGCCGGGTGACGCGGGCTTTCCGCCATCGGTGGAAACCGACGGGTCCTACAACGTCCAGGGCAGCAAAATCGAATGGCCGCTGCCGGAACGCTTTTCGATCCTCGGGTTCGAGACCTTGGGCTACACCGACGAAGTTGTCCTGCCGCTGAGCGTCAAGTTGGACCAAGCCGGCGACGCCTTGGCGCTCAACGCAGAAATCAGCTATCTGGCGTGCGCCGACATTTGTATCCCTTACGACACCACCATCCAATTTTCCCTGCCCGCCGGTCCCGGCGCGCCGTCTGACGAAGCGCACCTGATCAATAAATTTCAGACCTTGGTGCCACGTACGGATGACCAGGGTGCCGAAGCACTGGGCCTTCATATCGAAATGGCGCAGTTCCAAATCGACCCTACAGGCGACAAGGATCGCGGCACGTTGTATCTCAACGCCAGCTCTGTCAGCCCCTTTCAAAGCCCCGACGCCTATGTCGAAGGCCCCGAAGGCCTCGCATTCGCCAAGCCCAAAGTGTCGCTAAGTGCCGACGGTGCGATGGCCTTATTCGAAATTGGCTTCGAAGGCCTCAAAGCCATCAAAACGCCGTTTGATCAAAACGCATTGACCATCACCCTCGCCGATAGCCCGCGCGGGGCGGAATTCACGGCCACCCCGACACCCGCCACGGCGGACACGCTCGCACTCGCCACCGCTAAAACACAGCCCATGCCCGCGGGCCCGTCGATGATCGTGATGCTGGCGCTGGCGGTTTTGGGCGGGGTGATCTTGAACCTGATGCCGTGCGTGTTGCCGGTGCTGTCGATCAAGCTGTTGGGCGTGGTCGGGCACGGCGGCGGCAACACCCGCACCGTGCGCCTCAGCTTCCTGGCCAGCGCGGCGGGCATCTTATCGTCGTTTTTGGTGTTGGCGGCGGGGCTCATCGCGCTCAAAAGCGCCGGGCTGGCGATCGGTTGGGGGATTCAGTTCCAACACCCGTGGTTCTTGGTCGCGATGGCGTTGATCATCACCCTGTTCGCTTGCAACCTGTGGGGCTTTTTCGAAGTTCACCTGCCCGATGCCGTCAATGAAATCGGCGCGACCACTACCCACACCCACGGTCTGGGCGGGCATTTCATGACCGGTGCGTTGGCGACGTTGCTCGCCACGCCGTGCTCGGCCCCGTTTCTGGGCACCGCCGTGGGCTTTGCCTTGGCGCGCGGCAGCGTTGAGATTCTCGCGATCTTCGCCGCACTGGGCGTTGGGTTGGCACTGCCCTATTTGCTGGTGGCGCTGTTTCCGAAATTCGCCACCAAAATGCCCAAGCCCGGCCGGTGGATGGACATCTTGCGCCGTATCCTCGGCTTTGCTTTGGCCGCCACCGCCATCTGGCTGGTGAGCATCCTCGCCATCCAGGTCAGCGAAATGGCCGCCGCGCTGATCGGCGCCATCATGGTGGTGATCGCGTTGATGCTCTATGTGCACAAACGCATGCACCGCAAATACGGGCGCATGGACTGGGGCGTGGTCGCGATCTTGGCGGTTCTGGCGTTCGCGGTGCCCGACCGCCTCGCCAATGGTCCGGAAAGCGATGCGGACACGGCCAAGCTGGACGGTCTGTGGCAAACGTTTAATCAACAGACCATCCGCGACTTGGTGGCCAGCGGTAAGGTGGTGTTCGTTGATGTCACCGCCGAATGGTGCATCACGTGCCAAGTCAACAAGGCCGTGGTGATCGGTAAAGGCGAGGTCTTCGCCCGCCTGAACGGCACCGACACTGTCGCCATGCAAGCCGATTGGACCCGCCCCAACCCGGTGATCTCGCAGTATCTGGCGTCGTTTGGGCGTTATGGCATCCCGTTCAACGCGGTCTACGGCCCCGGCGCGCCCGATGGCATCGCGCTGCCGGAACTGCTCAGCCAGTCGTCGGTTCTCAAGGCTCTAGACCAAGCGGGCGGCGGCGCGATGGCGATTGCCAAATAAGCCAAAAAATCACGATTTCACCGTTGTAATCGGGACACTAAATGCCCAATTTAGGGTTCAATACGTTTTATTGAATCATTCCAATTGGGAGCACATAAAATGACCATTCAGCCCGGCGATAAAATTCCTGCCGCGACCCTTTACGAAATGGGCTCCGACGGCCCCGGCGGCATGAGCACAGACGATTTGTTCAGCGGTAAAACCGTCGTTCTGTTCGGCATTCCCGGCGCGTTCACGCCGACATGCTCCGCCCAGCACCTGCCCGGCTTCGTCAAGATGGCCGATCAGATCAAAGCCAAGGGCGTTGATGAGATCGTCTGCTTCGCCGTCAACGACGCGTTCGTCATGGGCGCGTGGGGCAAAGACCAAAACGTCGATGGCAAAGTCCGCATGATCGCCGACGGCGACGCGGAACTGACCAAAAAGATGGGCCTGGAACTGGATCTCAACGGCAAAGGCTTAGGCCTACGCTGCGATCGCTTTGCGATGGTCGTGGAAAACGGCGTGGTCAAATCCATCGACCAAGAAGGCCCCGGCGAGTTCGAAGTTTCCAGCGCCGAAGCACAGCTGTCGAAACTGTAAGGCTATTTGAGTTCACATCAAAACGGGACCCGATCGGGTCCCGTTTTTTTTTGCGTTTAGCCCTATCGGAGTGATCCCGGTCACATCGACGCCCACAAACATTAGGCATCCCTAATGTTCACGGCAGCCAATATTAAAAGGGATACCTCCGATGAATAAACACCTCACAACACTCAGCATCGCCATCTTGATGAGCAGCACGCCCGCCTTGGCTCAAGGCCTTCAATTCCAGTCCCCTGCGGCGGGAATGGTACAAACACCAATGGCAGGGCTCACTCCCACGATGGGTTCTTTGGACACCCCGCTCCGCGCGGAAGTTCAAAACCGTCACCGCTATAATGAAAACGAAGTTACGGGCGAAAAAATACGCGCTCAAAACCAAGAGCGCATCCACACACAAAACAAATTTAACCGCAATCAGGCTTCCGGAAATTCTGTACGCAGTGGCGCTTTTGGTCGCGGACAGCGTTAAAATCCGGCGAACGCTGGGGCCTGAAGCGCTAACCTACATCACTTGGCTGTCTTTATACTGAGCAATCGCCAAGCGTGCCAGTTCGTCGCAGCGTTCGTTTTCGGGGTGGCCGGAATGGCCTTTGACCCAGTGCCACTCGACCTCGTGTCCTTTGAGAGCGTCATCCAAGCGCATCCATAGGTCTTGGTTTTTGACGGCCTTTTTCGCCGCCGTTTTCCAGCCGTTCTTTTTCCAACCGTGCATCCACTTGGTGGTGCCGTCTTTGACGTAGGTGCTGTCGGTGTGCACGCTCACTTGACCGACCCCGCGCTTGAGCTGTTCAAGCCCGATGATCGCGGCCATCAATTCCATGCGGTTGTTGGTGGTGTCAGGCTCATAACCGGAAAATTCCTTTTCCACGCCTTTCCAGCGCATCACCACACCCCATCCGCCGGGGCCGGGATTGCCGCTGCAGGCACCATCGGTGTAGATATCCACCACGTCGTCGCTCATTGTCTTCAATCCAATCCATACGCGCCGGGGCCGGTGACGGCCTGATGAAAGCGCAGTTTGTGGTAATATTCCAGCGGATCCTTGGGCGTCACCATGGCGTTTTCTGGCGTATTCAGCCAGTCATACAATCGGGTCAGCAAAAACCGCATCGCCGCCCCACGCGCCAACAGCGGCAAGGCCTGCATTTCGGCGTCGGAAAAGTCACGCACCTTGCGGTACGCCCTGAGCAGCTTGCGCGCCTTGGTCGCGTTGAAATCGCCATCACGCTCAAAACACCAAGCATTAAGGCAGATGCCGAGGTCATACGCGAACTGATCATTGCAGGCGAAGTAAAAATCGATCAGGCCGCTCAAATGCTCACCGCGAAAAAATACGTTGTCGGGAAACAAGTCGGCATGGATCACGCCCGAAGGCAAATCCGTGGGCCAGTTGGCTTCCAAGACATCGAGTTCCGCATGCAACGTCGCCGTCAAGCCCAGTTTGATTTCATCGCCGCGTCCTTCGCACGCCTCCAACAACGGTCGCCAACTGGCAACGCTGAGCGCATTGGGGCGGCTAAGTTCAAAGTCCGTGCCGGTGACATGCATCTCAGCCATGGCGCGGCCCAATTCGGCACAATGATGGTTTTGGATTCGCTTCGGCCACATCCCGGTCAAGAACGTCACAATCGCCGCCGGTCGACCGCTGAGCTCGCGCAGCACTTCACCGTTTTGTGAATGCACCGGCGTCGGACACGGCACGCCGCGCGCCGACAAATGCTCGGTGAGGCCCAAGAAGAACGGCAAATCGTTCGCATCGACGCGCTTTTCATACAATGTCAAAATGAACGACGCCTGATCCGTGACCAGCAAAAAATTTGAGTTTTCAACGCCCTCGGCGATGCCTTTGCACGACAGAACCTCGCCAATGCCGTAGTCGGCGACAAAAGCGGTCAGATCCTCGTCTGAAATTTCCGTATACACAGCCATGGTGGGGAGATCCTCTAAGTCTTTGCCGTGTGATGGCGAATCGAATTTCGCCATCAAATCACAAGGACACGTTTGTGGACAGGCCCTTGCAATGCGATAATATGACAGCGCGGCCCGAAGATTAAGGAAACAAAATGCGCCCACAAGGGCCTTTTATCGTGCTAGCTGCTCTTGGAATCATCACCACTGCCCAGCTCACTTGGGCGGCGAGCGGTGATGCGTTGCCTGATAGCTACCTGGAAAACCTCGCCACGTTCGAAACCGCCGCCGGTGCCGGGCCTGAGGATTTTGAGCCCAAAGCCCCTTCCACCGCCACCAATTTGGTGCTGCGCATTCAAAAAGGCCTCGCCGATCAAGGCTTTTACTTAGGCCCCTTGGATGGACGTTACGGTTCGCAAACCCAAGGCGCCATCAAGGCCTATCAAAAAAGCGCCGATCTCAAAACCGACGGCAAAGCCACCGAACAACTGGCCCGCGATTTGGAAACCGGGGGCCAAGTCAGTCGGCTTTTGGGGCGCTTGGAACAATCGCGGCGTCAATCGACCGATGCCGCGCGCGAAGCACTGCGCGCCAATCCACAAACCCGCAACCTGATCGAAGGCGCTTCGTTCGATCAACAAAGCGCGCCGCGCGATCAAAAAGCCTGCATGGAAAAGCCGGAACCGCGCTGTTTGCTGGTCGAAGCCGCAGCCAGTGCACGCGACATCGACAAGCCGGAAATGCGCGACTGGGCGTTGGGTGAAATTCTCACCGCGCAAGCCCGCGCCGGTCTGGCCCAAGACGCCGCCATCACCACCCGGCGCATTCACGACCCGCGCCTGATCATGGTGGCGCTGCGCGACATCGCCAAGGCGCGCGCCGAAATCGGCGAGATCGACGACGCACTGGCCGCCGTGGACATCATCCCCGACCCGGTTCAACAAGTTGAGGCTTATGTCGCCATTGCCGAAATTCAAAGCAAGAACAACGATGCCTTCAACGCCGCGGAAACGGCTAAGCATCTGGTCCCTTATCTTGCGCGCATCGAATCGGTATTGACGCAAATTTCATTTCGCAGCCGCGTCGCCGTGTTCTTGCACAAAACCGGCTACGAGGCCCACGCCATGGCCCATATCGAGGCCGCTGAAGACCAACTGAACGCCATCACCGATCAGGAAAACCTCAACAAAGCGCGCCGTCACATCGCTGCGGCTTATGCCGAAAACGGCATGGCACAGCGCGCTTTGATGGTGCTCAAAGACGTCGAAAACGGTGCCAACGATGTACCCGTACTGGTCGCCGCCGCCACCGGCCTGGCCCAAGCGGGTGAAGCGGATGCGGCACTGGTCACCGCGGAAAGCATCGAAGCGGTGCGATACCGCGCTTTGGTTCTGGCGCGCATTGCCTCATACCAAGCCGGGGCCGGTCAATATGATCAGGCCCGCGAAACGCTGAGCAAGGCCAAAAAAGCGGCGGCAAAAATCAAGTTTCCGTTCGCCAAGGCCTATGCCTTTTCGCGTATCGCCTTGGCCTTCAACGACGTCAGCATCAGCATCGGCGACGACAAAGGCCTGCGTGACGAAGCCATCAACGCCGCGCATCTGATCAAAGATGATCGCCTCAAGGCGCATATCTTTTGGACCATCGCCGATGAACGCCGTCGCGGCGGCGATATTGACGGGGCCACCAGCGCGCAAGACGAAGCCACCAAGGCCACCGACGACATCATGAGCCCGTTTTCACGCGTTTGGATGCTGTGCGATGTCGCCGAAGAACGCGCGCGGCGTCAAGAAACCGACGCTGCGTGGTCCGTTTTCGGCCTGGCTTTGGATGAGGCCAAAACCATTATCAACCCCTGGGGACGTGCCCGCGCGCTGAGCAAAGTCGCCGCCACCATGACCTCATTGGCGGACAAATCCACACAAAGCGCGCTGCGCCCCGATAATTAATCCGCGTCTTGTAAGTGATGCGCGCGTTGATTAGAGTGCCCTCATCGCACCACACCACATCTATTGAGGCACAAGTATATGAGCGAAGCTGTCTGCACCAAAAAAGCCCCCTACGTGATCGAAGCCGAAGAAGGCAAAACCTACTACTACTGCACATGTGGGTTGAGCGAAAAACAACCGTTCTGCGACGGCAAGCATAAGGGCACCGACTTTTCGCCCATCGCGCACACCGCCGAAAAAGCCGGTAACGTTTATTTCTGCGGCTGCCGCGCGTCCAAAAAAGGCGCGCTGTGCGACGGCGCGCACAAAACCCTTTAAGGTCGAACTCATGCATCTGTCCCAGCGCCCGCTTAAAGCCGTTCTCAGCACTGCCCTGATCGCCGTGATCGGGCTGGGTTTGGCGGCGTGCGCTGGCGACAAGCCCGTCGCGTTGCCGTGTCCGGAGATATTGATCGTTGCTGATGGGGCGAAACTGACCCGTTTCAAACCCGGCGCCGGGCGCGATATCATCGACGTACTGCATGAAGAAGAGATCGTCGGATTCGCCCATTCGTGCGAATACGACATCGACGAAAGCGGCGCAGGCGATCTGACCGTGTGGCTTGCGCCGACCATCGTGTCGACCCGTGGCCCCGCCAATCAAACCGGCGATACGGATTTTGACTACATTGTCGCCACCGCCGACGCGAACAAGAACATCTTGAGCAAAAAGCGCTATCCGCTGGTGCTCAGATACGCGGAAAATGTGCCCAATTTCAAATGGCAGCGGCCCGAACCGCATGAATTCGTCATGCCTTTAAAGGCCGGGCAAAGCGGCAAGAACTTCGTCGTCTATCTGTCGTTGGCGCTCAACCGCATGGAACTGGACTATCAGCGTAAAAATCGCTGATCCCAGCCGTCAAAACACCTTGCAACAGGGGCCGAGTTCCCTTAGGTAGTCAGCGCCCCATTGACCTCAGCGGGGTTGTCTCTAGAATACAGCATGGCTCGGTCGAACCGGGCCTTTGAAGTTTAAAATTGAATACTGGTTTCCTCGACTGAAGCCGCCACGGGAGAGACTGTCGCGCCACACATGTGGTCAGCACAGCGCCGAAGGAGCAACCGCCCCGGAATCTCTCAGGCAAATGGACCGTGATGGCAACGAGGCTCTGGAAAGTAGGCGGTCGAAGAACCGACCCCTCACCGAAGATGTAACCCGAGTTTTTCTTGGGGAATCTTTCAGGTTCCAAGACAGAGTGGGGCAGCACCTTATCCATGTGGAGGGGTGACTGCCAGACTCTGTTAGGAAACCTGATATGAGCGACCAAAACGACCAAGACCTTCTCACCACACCACTCGATAGTCTGCACCGTGAACTCGGCGCAAAAATGGTGCCGTTCGCCGGTTACGCCATGCCGGTTCAATACCCCGCGGGCATCCTCAAAGAACACCTGCACACCCGCGAAGGCGCGTCGCTGTTCGATGTGTCGCACATGGGCCAAGCGTTCTTGATGGGCGAGCACGCGATTGAAGCGTTCGAAACCCTGGTGCCCGGCGATTACCAAGCCATGGCGGAAGGTAAAACCCGCTACACCGTGCTGCTCAACGATCAAGGCGGCATCATGGACGATCTGATGGCGACGAGCATCGAAGGCGGGCTCTATCTGGTGGTCAACGCCGCATGCAAAGACCAAGATTTCGCCCACATCGAAGCCGGAACCAAAGGCAAGGCCGACCTGCAAATCCTCACCGACCGCGCATTGCTGGCGCTGCAAGGTCCCAAAGCCGGTGACGTGCTGGCCAAGTTGGCCCCCGAAACGGCAGAGATGAAGTTCATGAACTTCCGCGAAGTCGAAATCGGCGGCATCATGTGTTTCGTCACCCGTTCCGGCTACACCGGCGAAGATGGCTTTGAAATCTCGGTCCCGTCCGCTCAAGCCGAAACCTTCGCCCGCCTGTTGCTGGACCAACCCGATGTCGAGCCCGCCGGTCTGGGTTCGCGCGACAGCTTGCGCCTGGAAGCCGGTCTGTGCCTGTACGGTCACGACATCACCACCGAAACCACCCCGGTCGAAGGCGACATCAAATGGGTGGTCAACAAGCGCCGCCGTGAAGAAGGCGGCTTTCCCGGTGCGGACATCATCCTCGCCCAATTGGAAAACGGCGTTGATCGCCTGCGCGTCGGCATCTTGCCCGAAGGCCGCGCCCCGGCCCGCGAAGGCAGCGAAATTCAAGACCTGGACGGCAACACCATCGGCACCGTGACCAGCGGCGGCTTTGGCCCGTCGGTCGGCGGCCCCATCGCTATGGGCTATGTAAAAACCGCGTTCGCCGCTGAAGACACGGCGGTGAACCTGATCGTGCGCGGCAAACCGTTGGCGGCCAAGGTCGTCAAAATGCCGTTCACGTCCAAAAGCTACAAAACTTAAATTCGAATTTTATGGATTGATCTGAAAACGGGAAGAACATCATGAGTATCAAATACACCAACGACCACGAATGGATCAGCATTGACGGCGACGTCGCCACCGTCGGCGTCACCGCATACGCTTTGGAACAACTGGGCGATCTGGTTTTCGTCGAAGTTCCCGAAGCGGGCCGCGCGGTCGCCAAGGGCGACGAAGCCGCCGTTGTCGAATCCGTCAAAGCCGCATCCGAAGTGTACGCACCGGTATCGGGCGAAGTGGTCGAAGGCAATGCCGCCATCGCCGACGACCCCGCTGCGGTGTCCGGCGATCCGGCTGCGGGTGGCTGGTTCTTTAAAATCAAACTGTCCGACACGTCCGAACTGGATGGTTTGATGGACGACGCTGCTTACAAAGCTTACGTGGACGGTCTGGACTAAGCCCCAGCTCTCAACACCCCGGCCTTTATCAATAAGGAATTCGTGCTGATGCGTTATCTGCCGCACACTGAAGAAGACCGCAAAGCGATGTTGGACGCCATTGGTGCCAGCGCGGTCGAAGATATGTTTTGCGATGTGCCCAAGCAGGCATTGTTGGACGGTCCCGTGGACCTGCCCAACTATGTCGGTGAGATGGAGGTCGAACGGATCTTTGCCGATTTGGCGGCGAAGAACCTATCGCCGTCCATCGCGCCGAGCTTTTTGGGCGCAGGCGCGTATCGTCACCACGTCCCGGCAACGGTGGATTATTTGGTGCAGCGCGGCGAGTTTCTCACCGCCTACACCCCTTATCAGCCGGAAGTGTCGCAAGGCACGCTGCAGTACTTGTACGAATTCCAAACCCAAGTCGCGATGATGACCGGCATGGAAGTCGCCAACGCGTCCATGTACGACGGCGCGACGGCGACGGCGGAAGCGGTGATGATGGCGGTGCGCGCAACGCGTCGCCAACGCGCGGTTTTGGCCGGGGGCCTGCATCCGCACTATTTCGATGTCACCCACACCAGCGCCCATTCGCTGAACATCGAATTGGTGCACCCGGACTCTGATCCCACCCGCCCCGCCGATCCAGCCAGCGTCATCGATTTGATCGACGACCAGACTTCATGCGTGGTGGTTCAAAGCCCCGACATGTTCGGTCGCGTCATCGATCTCAAGCCGATCGCCGAAGCTGCCCACGCCAAAGGTGCGTTGGTGGTGGCGGTGACCACGGAGATCGTCTCGCTCGGTTTGTTGGAAGCGCCCGGCAACCAAGGTGCCGACATCGTCGCCGCCGAAGGCCAGTCGCTGGGCAACGCGCTGAGCTACGGCGGGCCTTACGTCGGCCTGTTCGCCACCACCTCGAAACTGGTGCGCCAGATGCCCGGTCGCGTCACCGGCGAAACCCAAGACGTTGAAGGCGAACGCGGTTGGGTGCTGACGCTATCGACGCGCGAACAACACATCCGCCGCGAAAAAGCGACCTCCAACATCTGCACCAACGCAGGGCTGTGCGCACTGGCGTTCACCATCCACGCGTCATTGCTGGGTGAAGAAGGCCTGTCGCGACTGGCGCGCATCAACCACGCCAATGCCTGCAAGCTGGCCGATATGTTGGACGCTGTCGACGGGGTCGAACTGATGAACGACAGCTTCTTCAACGAATTCACCATCAAGCTTTCCAAACCCGCCGAACAGGTGGTCGAGGATTTGGCCGAACGCGGCATCTTGGGCGGCGTGCCGATCACCCGCTTGCTGCCGGAACGCGACGACTTGGCGAATTTCTTGCTGGTCACGGTCACCGAAACCAATTCAGACGCGGACATGGACGCGCTGGTTCAAGCGCTTGGGGAGGTTCTCTAATGGCTGATATGTCTCAAGGGCGTTCGAACGTGCCCGTCGGCGGCTCTCAAGCCACCGCACCCAAAACCATCAGCGGCTCCAAGGGCTTGGATTTTGCCGAACCGCTGATTTTTGAAATGGGTGAAGAGGGCCGCACCGGGGTCGATCTGCCTGACGTCGAAGTGTCCAACGACCGCCTCGGCGGTATGCGGCGCAAAGACGCGGTGGGCCTGCCGGGCCTCAGCGAGCCGCAAGTGGTCCGCCACTACACCCGTTTGAGCCAGAAGAACTATGGCATCGACAGCGGTTTTTATCCGCTGGGCTCATGCACCATGAAACATAATCCGCGCATCAACGAAAAAGTCGCGCGCATGAAAGGTCTGGGCGATCTGCACCCGATGCAGCCCGACAGCACCGCCCAAGGCGCGTTGGAACTGATCGACACGCTGGCGACCTGGATCAAAACCTTATGCGGCATGCCCGCCGTGGCGATGAGCCCGGCGGCGGGCGCGCATGGTGAGCTGTGCGGCATGATGGCGATCAAAGCGGCGCTGGAAGATCGCGGCGAAGCCGATACCCGCAAACGTGTGCTGGTGCCCGAAAGTGCCCACGGTACCAACCCGGCAACGGCCGCGGCGTGTGGTTTTTCTGTCGATTCCATTCCCGCCACTGAGCGTGGCCGTGTCGATATCGAAGCGTTCAAAGCCAAACTGGGCGACGACGTGGCGGGCATCATGCTCACCAACCCCAACACCTGCGGCTTGTTCGAAAACGACGTCATCGAAATCGCCGACGCCATTCACGACGCTGGCGGCTATTTCTATTGCGACGGCGCGAACTTCAACGCCATCGTCGGGCGCGTGCGTCCCGGCGATTTGGGCATTGATTGCATGCACCTGAACCTGCACAAGACCTTTTCGACGCCCCACGGCGGCGGCGGACCGGGTGCCGGTCCGGTGGTGTTGTCCGATGCCTTGGCCCCGTTCGCACCGGTGCCGTACGTTGTGCACGATGCGGATGGTTTCAAAATGGTCGAGCACAAAGCCGATTCAGATGCAAAGCCGTTTGGCCGCTTGAAAGGCTATCACGGCCAGATGGGCGTGTTCATCCGCGCCTTGGCGTTCATGATCAGCCACGGCGCGGACGGTTTGCGCCAAGCGTCCACCGACGCTGTGCTCAACGCCAACTACTTGCGCGCTAAGCTGCAAGACGTGATGAGCGTGTCGTTCGACGGCATGTGCATGCACGAGGTTCTGTTCGACGATCATTTCTTGAAAGACACCGGCGTGACCACGCTGGACTTCGCCAAGGCGATGATCGACGAAGGCTTCCACCCCATGACCATGTACTTCCCGCTGGTGGTGCACGGTGCATTGTTGATGGAACCGACCGAATCGGAATCCAAGGAAACGTTAGACCTGTACATCGAAACCCTGCGTGGCCTTAACGACCGTGCGCAATCGGGCGATGCGCAGTTCTTTAAAGACGCCCCGGTGCTCACCCCGCGTCGTCGTCTGGACGAAACCGCAGCGGCGCGCAAGCCGGTGCTGCGCTGGACCCCGCCTGCCGAATAGGCATTGGCGCAGGCATAAATCAACGGGGGCTCTTTGCGGAGCCCCCGTTTTTTTTCAATCAATCATCTTCGTCTTCTGTAATCGGTCGCTTGTGGGCGATGCCTTTGTGGCAATCGATGCAGGTTTCGCCCTTTTCCATGCCTTCTTGCATTTTTTCTTTGGAGCGGCGGCGCTGCTTGTCCCAGTGCATGGCGTCGTAGCTGTGACAGTTGCGGCATTCACGTGAATTGTTGGCTTTCATTTCCGCCCACACCCGTTCGGCCATGATCAAGCGGTTGGCCTCGAACTTTTCAGGGGTGTCGATGGTGCCGAGCAGCTTGTGATAGAGCTCGTTGCTGGCTTTGATCTTGCGCCACAATTTCGCGCCCCACGGCTTGGGCACGTGGCAATCGGAACAGATTGCACGCACGCCCGATGGGTTGGAATAGTGCACGGTCTTTTTGTATTCGACATAGACGTTGTCGTGCATTTCATGACACGAGATGCAAAATTCCATGGTGTTGGTGTATTCCATGAAGGTGTTGAAGCCACCCCAAAAAATCACCCCGCCAAAACCACCGACGATAAAAATCAAGCCGACGCTATAACGCCGGGTCGGTTGCCATAGCGTTGCCCACATTTTTTTAAACATATGATCGTTCCTGCCCTAAATCTCCACACGAATGCCCCGCCCCCAAATGGGAGACGGGGACATCGAGAGAACCTCGGCACTTAATATTCTTGCGGCAAGGTGATGGTGTACGCGAGAACATCAAGCGACACCTGCAACGGCAAGGCGCGCAAGGCCGGCATCTGTTCTTTGGGCTGACCGTTGAGAATTTTTTGCAACGTTTCCCAAGGATTACCCGATGCGATTTTACCCAGCGGTTTGGGCAGTTCTTTCGGCGACATGCCATCCGCTGCGTGACAATTGATGCACAGGGTTTTGTAGTACGCTTCCCCCTGAGCGACATCGCCGTTTACAGACTTGTCGGCATTGATGTACTTGGTCATATCGACTTGACCCTTGCTGATGAACATCGCCAGGTCGGTGTAGTCTTGATCGGACATCTTGCCGTCATAGCCGTGGGTGTCGTCTTTGATGATGGCGACAATCTTGCCCAAATCAGCATTTTCCATGCCGCGCAGGCCTTTAATGCCGGTGTTATACGAACCAGTCGCATACGCACCATCTTTGCCGCGCAGATCCCAACCATGACACGCTTTGCAGCGCTGGGTGGCGTCACCTTTTTTCTTGGTGTTGGACGCGGGCCACGCTTTATGTGTTTCGGTCGGTTTGGGCGCGTCGATGACCTTGTACCACTTGTCATACAACAAACCACCCCGTGCGATCGACGAGACATCTTCCGCCTTGGTGACGGTCGGTATGGCGACCATCACGAACGCAGCTGTAGCGCACGACAAAACGGCTGTCGTCATAATTTTTTTCAACATTGAGAATTCCCCTTGTTTGGACGTTGAACGTCCTCTCTCCCAAATTCTCACGCGCGCACCAAGCGACACGCAAGCTCCATATCCGCAGCAACGCAGCCTTTCAGCCCATGTCGCGTACAGGTCAATTCCAAGATTAACGGTGACGTTAACCTCCCCCTCAGAAATCAACATAATTGTATTGTATTTTTAGGGCACCAACAACCGATATTTGAAAGAGCTCAGAGCCTCTGACAATTTATAGTGGTGTCGTGGATGCGAGGAGGCTTACAAAAAGCCTTCGCCATCCTCATCGGGCGGCGGCAGGAATTCGTTGTCATCGGCGTTGAACAGATCATCGACGTAAGAAAACTCCTTACGCAGACCACTACGCGCGAGCAGTTTACGCTGCACCGGTTCGGGGAAATCGTTGAACATGATCACACCGCGTTCGATGAGCACATTGATCAAATCCTCGATAACACGGATCAAGCCGAGATCGGAATCCATCAATTCGCGTTGCGCACGCTGCTCGGGGCTATCGGCGGCGAGAAACTTTCCCAAGTCCGGATCGTTCGATCCGACCATTTCGCTGCCTTCGACTTCTTCGCTCAGCACAGCGATGATCCGCCCTTCGGCGTTTCGCATCACATAAGGCATTTATATTCACCTTCTGGCTAGGTGGTTTATATGATTTTTACACTTTAGCGACCCATGGATGTGATCGCAATCGCTGTCGTGGTTCATCGCCCCAAATCGAGAACGCCAGCCAGGCCGTTTTCGCCAACACTGATGTGGAACTCATTGTCGATCACGTGGCCATGTTTGCCGCTCTTGGTGTTGCGTTTGGTGTCGGTTTTGCGCGGTGGATTGACGGCGATGGGCGATGGGTCCAGGTCGAACACCACCTCGTCGAACGTCGCGGACTGCCATGCTGGGGACGGCCAGACCAAGGCGGTGAAATGATACGCGCCCTGATGACAGGCGGCGATGGTCCAAAAAAAGCCTTTCGACGATAGCCTTAAGCCATCGGCGGGTGCACCAAACGCACCGTCACGCTCAAGCGCGGTTGTGATTTTCGTAACTTCGTCCTCGCTCAAATTCCGAATAGCTTTCTTGGCCCGCCAAGGGTTGAGCAACCCACCGACACTGGAAATATTTAACTGACTGACAGTTGCGGTTTCGATCACACCGACATTCAAACGATTATCGGACCCCAAATCATAGGTGCGGACCTGTTCGGTATAAACGCCGTTGTAAACCAAACGATAGCGATCAGGCGCGTTCGCACCGCAAGCGGCGCGAATGTCGCCGCCTTCCAGATAGGAAAACCAGCTGAGCTTGCGCATCAGCGGATTGTCGGTTGGGCCTTGGGATGCGCACGCCGACACCAGCGCACCAACAAAGATCAAGCCCAGCGCGATTTTAATCGGCTTCGATGAGTTCAAAGTCATGGGTGATCTCCGCTGTTTTGCCGAGCATGATGGATGCCGAGCAATACTTTTCCGCCGACAATGAAATCGCGCGCTGCACACGTTGTGCATCCAAACCACGGCCCGTGACCTTGAAGTGCACATGCATGCGCACGAACACTTTGGGCTCCGTCTCGGCGCGCTCCGCCGAAATTTCGGCAACGCACGCGGTGACGTCTTGGCGCGATTTTTCCAAGATGTTCATGACGTCGATGGAGGTGCAGCCCCCCATGCCCAGCATCATCAATTCCATGGGTCGAACGCCCCGGTCCTCGCCGCCGAAATCGGGCGAGCTGTCCATGATCACGCTGTGGCCGCTGTCGGGCATGCCTTCGAACGCACGCCCGCCCAGCCACTTCACTTCTGCCTTCATGTGAATTCCTCAATGTCACTCAAACCAGACTTAAGCATAGCAAATCCACATGCCCTTGGGGTTGATTAATATGTGACACGTAAACCACTTAGGGCAAATCGAACATCACCACTTCCGCGTCAACGACCGCTTTGATGGTGAGCGCCGTTTCCAAGGTGATCTCGGCGGAACCGCGTTCCGGCACGGGCACGCCGTTCACTTCGATTTCACCGCGCGCGGGCACCACATAAGCGCACCGACCGGGCTCAAGGGGCTGTGTCAGCGTATCCCCCTCCCCCATCACGGCAGCCATGAACGCTGCGTCTTGATGGATGAACAGCGCACCGGGGTGTTCGCGGCCAGAACGCCCGGACACCAGTGTCACGAAACCATTGCTGACGTGTTCGCGATCGAAATTGCGCGTGTCCCAACGCGGCGGGTGTCCGACCTCATCGGGCTCCACCCACACCTGGAACAAGTCGAGGGCTTCGCTTTCCAGATTGAATTCCGCGTGACGAATGCCGGTGCCGGCGCTCATCACTTGGACTTGTCCGGCGGTGGTTCGGCCGCGATTGCCAAGGTTGTCTTCGTGGCTGACCGCACCGCGGCGCACGTAAGTGATGATTTCCATGTCTTTGTGCGGATGAAGCGGAAATCCCGTGCCCGCCTTGATGTGATCGTCGTTCCACACCCGCAAAGGGCCAAAGCCCATGCGGTCCGGATCATAGTATTCGGCGAAGCTGAAATGGTGACAGGCCTTCAGCCAACCGTGATCTTGGTGTCCAAAGTCTGCAAAGGGCGTGACCTTGATCATAACCGTCTCCTCTCATTTCATGCGGCTAACTTCGCCGCCAAGCTTGCAACGTGTGCGCCTTGGGCACGGGCGATGGCCAATTCATTTTCAGATGGCGTGCGGCTGCCGTCGCCCCCGGCAATGGTGCTGGCGCCATAAGGCGAGCCACCCGACATTTCTGCGGTGTTGGACAGTTCCGGCACCGAAAACGGCACCCCGGCAATCACCATGCCGTGATGCAGCAAGGTGGTGTGAAATGAAGTGATGGTCGTTTCTTGACCCGCGTGTTGAACCGCGCTGGCGGTAAAGACTGAGCCGACCTTGCCGATCAACGCGCCCTGCGCCCACAAACCACCGGTTTGATCGAGGAAATTGCGCATTTGCGCGGACATGTTGCCAAAGCGTGTCGGCGTTCCAAAAACAATCGCGTCGTAGTCAGACAACTCATCCGGCGTCGCCAGTTCCGCCGTCTGTTCGGTTTTCATGCCCGCACCCGACATTTGCTCATCACTCATCAATTCCGGAACCCGCTTGATTGCGACCTCGGTGCCATCGACGCCTGCGGCCCCCTCTGCGATGGCTGAAGCCAGCGTTTCGATGTGTCCGTAAGAACTGTGGTAAACGACCAACACTTTACTCATATCCATTTCTCCGTTTCAGGGTTTTGCTCTGTCCCCAAACGTTACGCCGCCTCATATAGATGGACAATTAGGCCATTTCGAATAATACTGTTTCAAAATAGGAAACGATGAACATGGACATGCTTTCCGCCATGCGGGCCTTCGTCACCACCGTGGAGATGGGTAGCTTTTCGCAAGCTGCACGTGAATTGAACGCGTCCAAGGCCACCATATCGAAACAAGTGGCAGCCCTAGAAGATCACTTACGGGTGCGCTTGTTGCACCGGACCACCCGCAAACTCAACCTCACCGATGAGGGCCGCGAGTACGTGGAACGCGCACGGCGCATTTTGGACGATACCCAAGACGCCGAAGACGCCGTTTCACCTCTGAGCGCTGAGCCGCGCGGGCGATTGCGCATCAGCGCACCGCACACCTTCGGCGCGATGCATTTATCCGAAGCCCTGGCCGCATTTATCGAACGCTATCCGCTGATCCACATGGACATTGAATTTTCCGACCGTCTGGTCAATCTGGTGGACGAAGGCTTCGATGCGGTGATCCGTATTTCGCGTTTGCAAGATTCCACCCTCATCGCCAGACGCATCGCACCGGTGAGCATGACCTTGTGCGCCGCACCAAGCTATTGGCAAGAAAACGGAAAACCGTCGCACCCCAATGAGCTTCGCCACCACAAAAGCATCATCTATGCGTATCTGCGCACCCCTGGCGAATGGTCGTTTCAGGATGCGGGCGAGCCGTTTGCCGTCAAAATCGGCGGCAACCTGACCACCAACAACGACGTGGTGATCCGGTCCGCCGCCGTGCAGGGCGTGGGCATTTTTTATGGACCGTCGTTCATCGTCAGCCAGGCCCTCAGCCAAGGCAAACTGGAAACCGCGTTGGAAGAGTTCTACGACGATCCACTGAGCGTTTACGCCGTCTATCCATCGAACAAAAACCTATCGCCGAAAGTGCGGGCATTCGTCGATTTTTTGGTGGAATGGTTCCATCACACTCCACATTGGGGGGCCTCGGCGCAAAACGATTCATCCGGGTCTTCGACGGCAATATGATTCTTTCCCCTTTCTTCTGGTGCTGCGGCTCCTTATATGTGAATTGGTGCTGGGGAGTTGCCAAATAGGGCCATGACGAAGGGGCATCAATAAAGTTATGGGCAAACACGAGCCGAACGATCTGCAAGATTACAGGGCAAACCAAATACAACCGCCACTCTTAGACCTACCCGTTCCCTTGAACGGGCGGAACTATTGCGGCGAACTCGATATCCGCATCGACCGCGCTGGAAAGTGGTATTACAACGGCACCCAGATCGCGCGCAAAGTCATGGTTAGCTTGTTTGCTTCCCTTTTAATGCGTGGCAAGGACGGTGCGTATTGGTTGGTTTCGCCGACTGAAATGGGCCGCATTGATGTCGAGGACGCACCTTTTGTCATCACCCAAATGAGCACCATAAACGAAGGCGAAGACCAAACCATTCAGTTTTCCACCAATGTGGACATCTCCGTGACGATATCGGAAGATAACCCGATCCTTATGAAGCCCAGCCCGCTCACCGGCGAGATGACGCCTTATGTGGTGATGCCCGGCAACATAGACGCGCGCATCGAACGGTCCGTCTATTACGAACTGGTGGAGCTTGGCGCGGTCATGGATTTAGGCGATGAAGAAATTTTTGGCGTGTGGAGCGCGTGTTCATTTTTTCCCCTGGGCTCCCTGCAAAGTACTGAGCAAGACAGCGACATTTAAAGTGATGGATCCCGCCTGTTGACGATACCCCTTGAACGCGACTGGATCACCCGGCGCCTGTCCACCTTAAGCACGCCGCTTGAACGCGGCGACCATGACCTCAACCCCGGCTTTCGCCCCGACCCGCCACTGCGCCCCGCTGCGGTGTTGATCGGGCTGGTCGATCACGGTGACGGCCTCACCGTGTTGCTGACCCGGCGCACCGATCATCTGGAACATCATCCCGGCCAAGTCAGTTTTCCCGGCGGTCATATCGAACGCCACGACAGCAATGCGGTCGCCGCAGCGTTACGCGAAACCGAAGAAGAAATCGGTTTGCCCGCATCGCACATCGACGTCATCGGCAGACTCGACACCTACGTCACCCGCACCGGGTTCGAGGTCACCCCGGTGGTGGCGATGATCGAGCCGCCGTTTGAGCTGATCCCCGACCCCCACGAAGTCGCCGAGGTGTTCGAAGTCCCATTGGCCTTTTTGATGGACCCCGCCAATCATCAACGCCACGCCCGTGAATTCGAAGGCATAAAGCGTTTTTTCTACGCCATGCCGTATCGCGACCATTTCATTTGGGGAGCGACGGCGGGCATGATCGTCGATCTGTACCGGATTCTCACCACCCCCGCCAACACGCCGCCCATAGACGAAACAGGCGCGACCTGATAAGCCTTTAATCCATCAAAGCAAAGGTCGCAAACCTGACAAGGGAATCCCATGGCCCGCATCATCATCACCTATATTTTGCCGTTGGCGTTGCCGACGTTGCTGTATTTCGCCTGGACGCTGTGGGTTCGCAAACAGGTTAAGAGCCACCGCGCCCAAGCTGCCGCCGATGGGGTCATAGGCGATCACACCGACCCCGCCGATTACGAGATCAAAACACCGTGGTTCCGCCTCATCTTGGCGGGCGTGGCCCTAATGATCGTGGGCTTGGTTCTGTCGGTTTTCTTTGGTCCCAAAAATGCGCCGGACAGCATCTACCAGCCGCCGCACCTGCAAGGCGACACCATCGTGCCCGGTCAATACGTGCCGAAATCCAAATAACTCACCTGAACGAAAGCTGCTTGCGTGGAACCGACCGGACTCATCGCCCCACAACCTTGGATGTCGGCGCCGGAAACGCAAACGGTGATGAACGCCTTTCGCGCCGCCAACGCCGAAGCACGCTTCATCGGCGGCTGCGTGCGCGATGCAGTGCTCAGGCGTTCCGCCAAAGACATCGACATCGCCACCCCCGAAGAGCCGGAACGGGTGTTGGAAATTCTCCAAGACGCACACATTCGCGCTATTCCCACCGGCCTCAAACACGGCACCATCACCGCAGTGGTCGGCGCGCACCACTTTGAAATCACCACCTTGCGCATCGACGTGGAAAACTATGGCCGTCACGCCAAAGTGGCGTTCACCGACGATTGGACCCAAGACGCGGCGCGGCGCGATTTCACCATCAACGCCATGTCGTGTGATGAGCATGGCAACGTTTACGACCCGTACGATGGGCTGGAGCACCTTGGCAAAGGCTGGGTGCGTTTCGTCGGCGAGGCCGAGCAACGCATCGGCGAAGACGTTTTGCGATTGCTCAGATTTTTTCGCTTTTACGCCCAATACGGCAAGCCGCCGATCAACCTTCCGGCCCTGCGCGCGTGTCGCAAGCTGGCTTTCCGCTTGCCCGAATTGTCCGGCGAGCGGGTGCGCGGTGAGCTGTTTCGCATCCTCATGGCCCCCAACCCCGCCGACACCATCACCTTGATGCGCGCCGAAAAGGTCTTGGAACACATCCTTACTGAGGCCGGCGACGTCGGGCGGTTGCGCATGGTGGCGTGGCTGGTTGAGCGCGCGGTGAAGTTCGACGGCATCGACACCGACCCGGTGCGCCGGTTGGCCGCGTTGCTCAAACCGGGGCTGACGACCGATACGGTCAAGGCGTTGAGCGATCGCTTGAAGTTTTCCAATCGCGAACGCAAGCATCTGCTCGCCATGACCGCCCCGGCCCCCCTCATCACCGCCGACATGTCGGACAAAGAGCTGCGCATCGCCTGCGCCGAGGTCGGCCAAAGCATCGTCATCGATCGCGCCCTGCTCAGTTGGGCGGGGGAATTGGCGATGCAATCGCACTTGCCGTCATCCAAAACCGCACGCTGGCGGCATCTGATCGAGACCGCGCGCGACAGCCACATTGCGCCGTTCCCTTTAAAAGGACGCGACGTGTTGCAGATGGGTGTCGCCCACGGCCCTGCCGTCGGGCGCTTGCTCAAACAAACCGAAGCGTGGTGGCGAGAACTAGATTTCCGCCCCGACCGCGCGGCTTGCCTGAAAAAACTCAGCGAAATGCTCAAAACCCACCCTTAAGGGCCGGTTTGAGCACATCCCCACCCCCAACAGCAGGCTTGTTTGCCTTTTTCGCACCCCGACCTGGGTGGGCGGGTTGATTCTCAAACCATCACAAAACCACACCTCAGGGCTGGATTTTTAGCAGTTGCAGCATTTTGCGACGTTAAAATTCACCCGCGTATGAGCTTACGCCTTCACCACCAAGGGCGGCTACGCGCCATTTTCTGCGTATTTCCGATCACAAAAATAAATATAATAAAAAACTGATATTTTGTGCATACGCAGCATTTTGTCCCGCCTTTTTGGGTAGTAACAGCCCCCACGACCTTGTAGTAGCGCACCGTGTACTTTTTATTGTATTTATAATTACTGGTTATTATTTAAATGCATGTTCACTAATACATGAACAATACTAATATTACTTAGTTGTAATATTACACCATGCTAATGTGACTTGCCTGCGCGGTTTCCCATACGGGGTTTGCCAGGACGATGCAGCTAGATGAAGTAGCTGGATGATGTAGCAAGAGGGAGCGAAAGCACATGTCACCTGTCCGCCCTAAACGCAGACCCTTTCCCTGGATCCGCACCATCATGGCGGCCGGCGTCGTCGGTGCGTTGATCGTGCTGGGTGGGCAAATGTTGGAACAAGAACGTGTCGGCGGTGAAAGCCCCGTCACCGAAGCGGGACCTCGAGTGCCGAACGCGGTGTTCCCCACCGACACCTTCGTCGGTAAAGACGTGCCCCAGCCCATCAACTATTCGCACAAGCTGCATGCCGGTGATCTGAACATCAACTGCTTGTACTGTCACACCTATGCGCGTCGTTCCAAGGTCGCGGGCATTCCGCCGACTGCCAAGTGCATGGGCTGTCACACCGTCATCGCGACGGCCGACGAAAAACCGGAAATCGAAAAGCTCACGGTGATGTGGGAAAGCGGCCAAAGCCCGGCGTGGAACAAAGTCAACGACATGCCGGACTTCGTGCACTTCAGCCACGAACGCCATCTGCAAAAGTTCCTATTCGACAATCCCGACATGAAGGTCGAGGACTCGCGCGAAGTCTGCGCCATGTGCCACGGCGACATGGTCGAGGTCGGGGTGGCGAAAAAGATGCGCCCGCTGACCATGGGCTTTTGCAACACCTGTCACGAAAACAACGATGGCCCGGCGGATTGCACCCGCTGCCACAAGTAAGGAAAGGAGAGAGATCATGGCGACAAAAATTGATCGCAGGAATTTCCTGAAAGTGCTCGGCCTCGGCGGTGCAGGCGCGGCGCTGGCCGGGTGCGACATGCCGTCCTACGCGACCCTGGAAGAAGGCGAAGAACAGGTCTTTTCCTATCTCGCCCCCGAAGAATACATGGTGCCCGGGATCGGCGTTTGGTACGCGTCCACCTGTCTGCAATGCGCCGCGGGTTGCGGTGTTCATGGCCGGGTGCGCGAAGGCCATGCGCTGAAACTGGAAGGCAATCCCGACACTGCGGTCAACAAAGGCAAGCTGTGCCAAATGGGCCAAGCGGCCTTGCAGACCCATTACAATCCCGACCGCATCACCAGCCCGCGCATCGGCGACAAAAACGTCACATGGCCCGAAGCCTTGGCCTACATCAAAGAAAAAGGCCGTGGCGCCCCCGCGTGGCTGACAGGATCGATCGGCGGGCACCAAGCTGTGTTGCTCGACACCCACTTAAGGGCCAGCGGCGGTGGCACGCACTACGCGGTTGAAACCATCAACGCCCAGGCTTGGCAAGCGGCGTGCGCGGACACCCTTGGCGATGCGCAGCCCAACTTGCATGTCGACAAAGCCAGTTCCATTCTGTCGTTCGGCGCGGATTTCTTGGGCACTTGGATTTCACCGGTTAAGTTCATGGCCGATTACGGCGCATTTCGCGGCGACCAACGCGGTGTGCTGACGGTGGTGGAACCCGCCATGACGTTAAGTGGCGCCAACGCTGACCATTGGGTCGCGGCGCGCCCCGGGTCAGAAGCCGCCGTGGCGCTGGGCGTGGCCAACGTGCTTGCCAGCGAATACGGCGTGTCCATATCCACCCTACCCAACGGCGCAGCAGACGCCATCGCCGCGATGAGCGCGGGCCGGGTCGCGGAACTTTCCGGGGTCGACGCCAAAACGCTGTCGAAGATCGCAGGGACGCTGATGAGCAATCATCCGTCTTTGGTGGTCGGCGACGGCAGCTATGAAACCGCCGCTGCGGCGATGATGCTGAACCTGATGCTCGGCAACGTCGGCGCGACCATCACGCCGGGTGCGGAACTGATCCCGGCGGACCTTGGCGTGCGTAGCGGATCAACCAAAGCTTTGGCCGACTTCGCAACGGATGCCGGGGCCGGGCGCATTGGCACGGTGTTTATCACCGGTACCAACCCGGCGTTCACCGCGCCGGGGGGGCTGAAAATCAAAGACGCCTTGAACAATGTCGGCCTCAAAGTCGCACTCAGCATGTTCGAAGACGAAACCACCGCCTTGTGCGATGTGGTGTTGCCGCTGGCCTCTTCGTTGGAAGACTGGGGCACCCATGTCCCCGCAACCGGTGCGGATCGTGGTGAAATTCATGTGCAGCAGCCGCTGATGGAAAAGCTTTATCCCGATGTGCTGGGACTGGGCGACATCTTGCTGGGCTTGTCCCAAGACGCCGGTGCCGATGGCCTTGCGGACTTTGAAGATTATTACGGCTACTTGCGCACCGCCGTCAGCGCGATGATCGGCACCGAACTTGAACCCGCATGGCAAGCGGTGCTGCAAGCGGGCAAGGTTCAAGCCCCCGCTCAAGACCGTGCGTTCACCGCGAACGGTGCATTGAGCTTCAACGTCGCCGAAACCAAAGCCCCCGCCCCCGGTCAGCTGCACCTGATCACCACCGCGCGCCAAGGCTTGTTTGACGGTCGTCACGCCAACTTGCCGTGGCTGCAAGAAGCCCCCGATCAAATCTCTAAAGCCGTGTGGGACAGCTGGGCCGAAATCCACCCTGCCACCGCCGCCGGGCTGGGCCTGAAAGACGGCGATTACATCACCATTGGCTCAGATAGCGGCCTCATCACCACCCGGGTGTTCACCTACAAAGGCGTTCACCCCGATGCCATCGCCGTGCCCATGGGCCGGGGCCACACCGACTATGGCCGTTTCGCCACCGGGATCGGGGTCAATCCATTGAGCCTTTTGGACGGAACCCAAGACGGGCGCACCGGCGAGTTTACCAACACCGCAACCGTTCGCGTTCAAGCCACCGGCGACAATCGCCACTTGGTGCGCCTGATGGACACCGATCGGCAATATGGGCGAAAGCTTGCCGCGACCATCACCGCGGACCAGCATCGCCGTAACCAGGCCAACAAACAGGGGAGTGCTTGATCATGCCTTCACTTCTGGGAAACATCTTCAAGGGCTGGGCCGACTATTCCAAAGGCGTTGAGGAAGGCGGCCACCACGACTATGAGCACATGTTCGCCATGGTCATCGACCTGGACCGCTGCACGGGATGCAACGCATGCTCGACCGCATGCTATGCGGAAAACAACTTGGCCACCGTCGGCGAAGACAAGTTCGGTGCCCGCCAAGCGATGCATTGGATGCGCATCGAGCGCTATTTCGACGAACCCGATATGGACCCCGATAAGGACAAGGTCGAACCCGCAAACGAAACCGATACTCAATCGCGTGGTGCTTCGTTCCTGCCGATGATGTGCCAGCACTGCAACGCGGCACCGTGCGAACCGGTGTGCCCGGTGGGCGCAACGTACCACACGGTCGATGGCCTCAACGCCCAGGTTTACAACCGCTGCATCGGATCGCGCTATTGCGCCAACAACTGCCCGTTTAGGGTGCGGTATTTCAACTTCTACGAAAACGCTGAAAGCTGGCCCGCACCGATGGACCAGCAGCTCAACCCCGACATTTCGGTGCGCACCAAGGGCGTGATGGAAAAGTGTTCCATGTGCATCCAGCGCACCCGTGCGGGCCGCGACGCCGCCAAGCGCGAAGGACGCGATTTGAAAGACGGCGACATCCAAACGGCGTGTCAGCAAACCTGTCCGACCTCGGCCATTTTGTTCGGCGATCTGTTGGACGAAAACAGCGTCGTTTCAAAAGTTTGGAAACGCCAACAGGTCAAGTTGGGCACTTACAAGCAAGACAAAGAGAATTCCGAACTGCGCGGTTATCGCATTTTCGAAGAGCTCAACGTCGACACCAAGGTTCTCTATCTCGAACGCGTCAGGGAGGTCTAAGCCATGTCCGCACAACAAAACCTCGCGAACAAACACCTGACGGACGAGCAAACCAAAGACATCGATGAAAACATCGAATGGGCGAAGATCAACGCCGACGTCTTGCGGTCCATGGAAAACCCGCGTCGCGGCTATTGGGTGGCGATGGCCATCTCGGTCGCGCTGTTCAGCGTGATGATTTACGCCGAGGTCCACCAGTACATCTACGGCATGGGCGACGCGGGGCTTAACACCTCGCACATGTGGGATTTGTATATCTCCACCTTTGTGTTTTGGATCGGCATGAGCCACTCGGGCACTTTGCTGTCGGCGATTTTGCACTTGGTGCACGCCGATTGGCGCAAGCCCATCTATCGGTTCGCCGAAGCCATGACCACGTTTTCGTTGCTCACCGCTGGCATCTTCCCGGTCATCCATCTGGGCCGGGTGTGGAACTTCTATTGGGTGATGCCGTACGTGTCCGATCGCGGCTTGTGGCCGAATTTTCGCTCCCCGCTGATTTGGGATGCGTTCGCCATCACCGCGTATCTGACCAGCTCGGTGTTGTTTTTGTACATCGGCATGATTCCCGATTTGGCGATTTGCCGCGACAACGCCAAGGGCTGGCGCAAAAAGCTTTATACGTGGCTGTCGCTGGGTTGGCGCGGTGACGATGCGCAGTGGCGCAACTTCCGCTTCACCTATTTGATGATCGCGTGCTTGCTGATCCCGCTGGCGGTGTCGGTGCACTCGATCGTTTCGATGGACTTTTCCATGTCGATCATGCCCGGCTGGCACGTCACCACGTTCCCGCCGTACTTCGTTGCCGGCGCGCTGTATTCCGGGTGTGCGGCGATCATCACGCTGTTCATCTTGCTGCGGTATTTCTTCAAGTTCGAACACTTCATGACCATGCCGATCTTGGACAAGGTCTGCAAACTGACCTTCGTCATCGCGATGGTGTGGACGTATCTGAACTTGGTGGAATTCGCGTCGGTCTGGTACGGCCACGATATTCCGTCCAAGGAAGTGCTGCTCGCCAAGGCCAGCGGTCCGTACTCGCCGTTCTTTTGGGGCATGATGATTTTCGGTTCGGTCTTGCCGTTCGCCCTGCTGAGCAAATGGGTCCGGCGCAACATGTATGTACTATTCTTCGTCTCGGTGTTCCTCAACGTCGGCATGTGGCTGGAACGGTGGATGATCGTCACGCCCACCTTGTCGCTGGGCTACCATCCCCAAGCGTTCAACGTCATGTGGCCGGGCTGGGTCGAATGGGCGATGGTCGGCGGCAGCTTCGGCTGGTTCGGCATGCTGTTTTTGGTGTTCGTCAAGGTGTTCCCATCGGTGTCCATGTATGAGGTCAAGGAAATGGTCTATCACCGCAAGCGCACCGTTTACGAAGACGTGGACGAGATGATGAACCTGCACTCCGGCGTGCCCGGTCCGGTGCCCGGCTCGCCACCCACACCCGCACCACAAAGCACGGGAGGGGCGTGACATGGCAAACCATCACAAAACCCTGGTTCACAAAACCAAACGCGTGCTGGGCCTGTTCGGCGACTTCGACGAAGCCTTTGAAGTGATCGCCGACATCCGCCGCTATAAAGTGCCGGGTCTGACCGTTGATGACGTGACCTTGAAATCACCCATCGAGCACCCGGAAATCGAAGACGTCTTGGGTGAGCGCCCGTCCAATGTGCCGAAGTTCGCCTTTTGGGGCAGCCTGTTCGGACTGGTGTTCGGTTTCATCTTCCTCGCCAGCGCCCAGGCCAATTTCTTGGCGCAACCGTCCGGCGGCAAGCCGATCATCACCATCCCGTCCAACATCGTGTTGGCGTACGAGATGATGATCTTGTTCGGTGTGCTATCGACCTTGGTGGGTTTCATCATCGGCGCGAAACTGATGCGCAAACGCGATGGCTTGTACGACACCGCCATCACGGTGGACCAAATCGGCATCGTCATCGAAGTCGCGGATGAGCAGGAACAACCTTTGAAAGACCTATTTGCCAAACACAACGTCATCGAAGTGCATGAGGAGACCTTGTCATGATTTTCTCCACCCGCACCCTCAGCGCGGCTGTCTTGATGATGGCGTTCACCACCACCCATGCGCACGCGTGGCCGTGGTCCAACGACATGATGAACCAAGCCTCCATCAAGCCTCAGGAAATGATTACGCCGTTCCCTGCGCGCTCCGTCCCGGTAACCGGCATTCCGTCGGCTCAGTGGGAAGACCGTGACGCGACCGAGGATTTGAAAAACCCGCATGCGCCATCGGCAAGCTCGCTCAAGACCGGCAAGGTTCTGTTCCAAATCTATTGCACCGCCTGTCACGGGCAAACCGGGCGCGCCGAAAGCGCGGTCGCCAAACTGGGCATGCCGGTCAACGACCTGACCGATGAATACGTGCAAAGCGAACTGACGGAAGGCTGGATTTTCGGCACCATCACGTTCGGCAGTGCGGTGATGCCGCCATATGGCCGTGCAGGCGATCAAAACGACGAAGCGCGCGGCTCCAACGACCTGAGCGTTGATGAACGCTGGCACGTGGTCAATTACATCCGCCACCAGCTCAGCGCCGATGCGGTGGCCGCCGGGCCATTGCCCGAAGAACCTGAAGAAGAGGAGAACTGATCATGGATGATTTCGGCAGTTGGTCGGTTCTGACCACGAATTTCCTGATTGTGCTCTACCTCGCCTTGGGCGGCGCGATCTTCCCGGTGATCTTGCATCTGGCGGGCGCAAACCGCTGGCGACGCCAAGTGGGGTTCTTGTCGGGCACCTGCACGGCGCTGTTTCCCATCGCGTTCGTGTTGCTGATCATCTTGCTGGCCAACGGCGAAATGACCTTTCCGTGGCTGAAGTACGCCAATGAGACCGGCGCGCATCTGGGCGGTTGGCACAATTATCGTTTCTTGGTGGCGCGTGAAGTGATCGGCTTTTTGATCGTTGCGGGCATGAGCGTCGCGGCGATCCGTTGCCAATACCTGGCCGAAGCCCAGCCGGAACAACACCGTCCGGCGCGTTTCAACACCTTGGCGGTGCTGATGCCGTTCGCCTATGTCATCTATGGAACCATGGTGGCGTGGGACTTTGAAATGACCTTGCAGCCGGGCTGGCACTCGGCGAGCTATGGCGCGTATCAGTTCCAAAGCGCGTTCCACGGCTTCCTCGGCTTCTTCGCCATGATGCTGTATTTCTTGGATCGCTCAGACCGTCTAACGCGCCATTTCGAACCGAAAATCTTCAACTATATGGCGCAGTTCATCTTGGCGATGAGCATCATGTGGGTCTACTTCTATTACACTCAGTATCTGGTCATGTGGTATGGCCGTCTGCCCAACGATATGGAACGCTACTGGCGCATGATGGAAGAAGGCTACCTGCTGATCGGCATGGTGTTCTTGCTGCTGAAGTTCGTCATTCCGTTCTGCGTGTTCTTGTTCAAACGCAATCGCCACAACCCGTTCACCATCATGCTGATAGGCTTTAGCGTGATCCTCGGCACGTGGATCGAACGTTATGTGTGGATTTCCGGCTCGGTGGCCAGCGATCTCTATCACATCCCGCTATCCAACACCTTCGATCTGGCCGTCACGGTGGTGGTCATCGGGCTGAGCTGGCTGGCGGTGGCGTGGGCGTTGATGAACTGGTGGCTGATCCGCCACGAGGCCTAACGCATACAAAGTTCCGCAAGGGGAACGCCCTTTGGGGAGGGCGAAGAAAGGGGAGGCCTGAAGGGGGCTCCCCTTTTTTATCGAAAATGAGTCGCTTTGAACCTGTACCCCGACATCGAAACACCGAATCGATCAATGATTGTGATGCGCGCGAGACTCACGCGTATTTTTACACTCCGATAGCCATTTAGGGATAGCCATGCTATAAGTACGGTCAAATCTCACATGACTGTTTATTTGGCTCTCGTCAGACTTACGTCTGGTTGCGGCGTTTTGCGCGCCGCGTGTCTGGATTGATCGTTTTGCGGGTTGCGCAGACAACCCGGTGGGCGCATTAAATCACAAGCCAAGGAGCAGGTTCATGTCGGACGATATCACCTTTGAAAAGATCAACGACGCCAAGGCCAACATGGATGACGTTTATGATCAGTCCGACCCAAGGGCTTATTTCCGCGAGTTGCATAAGCTCGACTACGCCATTCCCGACAACGCCAAACCGATCTTCCAAAAACTGATCCACCACTTGCAAAAATGCCGCGACGACACGGTCAACGTCTTGGACCTGGGCTGTTCGTACGGTGTCAATGCAGCGTTGCTTAAGCATGACCTGTCCATGGAAGAGCTCTACGACCATTGGGATCAGAAAGACCTTATCGAGGCGACATCCGAACAGGTCCTCACCCACGACCGACGTTTTTTGGACAATCTTGACGAAGCCGAGGACATTTCGGTGATCGGTCTCGACCAAGCCGACGCCGCGATTTCCTTCGCCAAGGATTCGGGTCTTTTGGACAAGGGCATCACCGCAAATCTCGAAGCCGAACCGCTGTCTACGCTGGAGAAAAAAGAGCTGGCGCCGGTCGATTTGATGATATCGACCGGGTGCGTCGGCTATATGACCGAGAAGAGCTTCGAAAATTTGTTGCCTGCCGTGACGCAGGGACAGCAACCGTGGATCGCCAATTTCGTGGCGCGGATGTTCCCGTTCGACACGATCGAAGAGACCCTGAGCGATTGGGGCTATGTGACGGAGAAGCTCGAAGGGCGCGTTTTTGATCAACGCCATTTCGCATCGACTGAAGAACAAGAACAGGTCATCGACCAGCTGAGCACACAGGGCATCGATCCGACCGGCAAAGAGACCGAGGGTCACCTGTTGGCCGAGTTTTACCTTTCACGACCGGCCAGTGAAGTGGCTAAGGCCCCCCTTGATCAGCTGCTCGCCACTTGAGGCATGTGTACGGGGCAGGCATGTGCACGGGGCCCTTTTTTTGAGCGAAATCGGCGCATTCACATTCAGCTGCTCTTGCAGTGAACAGCCGATACCCAATATGATCGACTTCAGTTCGGTCAGTCTTTCCGGATATAGGGTCAACAAGAACAAAGATAAGGAACGGTTATGAGTGATCGCGATGAGTTACTGAAGATGAGAAGCCAGCTCATCACCAAAACATCCCGCCAGACCTGCTGGCCTTGCGAAGACCCGCGCAAGCAAAACAAGATCATGCGCTACGACGACCCCATCGCGTCCGGCTGCAGCTGCGAAAAGATCGAGCCCTTGGTCGAGCAGCTGAAAGAGGTCGAAGGTAAATTGGGCCTGCGTCGCTAAGCTTTTATAAACCGCCCGTTTGCCGCAACGCTTCCCCCAACACCATTGCCGCCGCCACCGCGATGTTCAGCGAGCGTGCGCCGGGGGCCATGGGGATGAGAACCCGGGCGTCGACGGCGGCGTGGACGTCGTCGGGCACGCCTGAGCTTTCCGATCCCAACACCAACACATCATCGGGCTGAAAGCTGAAATCGGTGTATTTGAGCGCCCCTTTGGTGGTCAACAGCACCAGCCGTCGGCTTTCGTCAGCTTGGCGTTGGGTGCGAAAAGCATCCCACGAATTGTGGCGCGTCACTTGCGCGAGATCCAAATAATCCATGCCTGAGCGCTTCAAATGGCGATCCGAGAACACAAAACCGCACGGTTCAATGATATCCGCGCCCACATTGAGGCACGCAGAGGTCCGCAGTAACGTCCCGGTGTTTTGCGGGATATCAGGCTGATATAAAGCTAAGTGCATGATTTTTCTGCTTAGATTCCTTTTTATTTCGCAACCGCAAAACCATTATATTAGAAGAAGGTAATTTTTTCCTTTTTTATAGTGTGGTTTTCTTATATACCGTTTCCGGACTCGGACGGCCTGTTTTTACGGGGCTGTTCGTGTTACACGTTTGGCAGGATGGCTATATGGAGCGCACGAACGCGGTCCAAGGAGCGACGAACAAGCTTTGCAGCCCCTCAACAAGCCGTCCGCCGCTACCTGTGCATAGAGCCTGTGACCAAGGTCAGGAAAGGCGTCATCATGACGGATAATCCCACGAATAATCCAGACGGAATGGACGGCAACCGCCGCGATTTTCTTCTGATTTCCACCACCGCCCTCGGCGTAGCCGGCGTAGCCGCTGCGGCGTGGCCGTTCATTCATTCCATCAACCCCGCCAAAGACGTGCTGGCGCTGGCTTCGACCGAAGTGGACTTGTCCGCCATCGAAGAAGGCCAAGCGATCACCGCTATGTGGCGCGGCAAGCCGGTTTTCATTCGCCACCGTACGGCGGAAGAAATTCAGGAAGCCGAGAGCGTCGAACTGGGCGACCTGCGCGACCCTCAATCCGATGCGGACCGCGTTCAGAAAGCCCAATGGCTTGTGACCGTCGGTGTCTGCACGCACTTGGGCTGCATTCCGTCAGGCCAAGGCATCGGCGATGTCAAAGGCGAATTCGGCGGGTGGTATTGCCCCTGTCACGGTTCGCACTACGACACGTCCGGCCGTATCCGCAAGGGTCCGGCGCCGTTTAACCTGCCTGTGCCGCCGTATGCCTTTACGGACGACACGATGATTGTGATTGGGTGAGGCCGGCCATGAAACGTACTCAAAGCTCGAACCGCTTGGTTCAATGGATCGACGACCGGCTGCCGATTTTCAGCTACGCCGATCAAAACGTTATCGCGTATCCCACGCCGAAGAACCTGAACTACTGGTGGAACTACGGTTCCATCGCCGGCATCATCTTGGTGATCATGCTGGTGACAGGCATCTTCTTGGCGATGAACTACCAGCCGCACGCCGATGTGGCGTTCGCCAGCGTGGAACGCATCGTCCGTGACGTCAACTACGGTTGGCTGTTGCGCTATCTGCACATGAACGGCGCATCGATGTTCTTCATCGTCGTCTATATCCACATGTTCCGTGGCCTGTACTTCGGTTCGTACAAAGCACCGCGTGAAATCTTGTGGATGGTCGGTGTGACCATTTATGTCGCCATGATGGCTACCGCCTTCATGGGCTACGTGCTTCCTTGGGGCCAAATGAGCTTCTGGGGCGCCACGGTTATCACCAACCTGTTCTCCGCGATCCCGCTGGTCGGCGACTATATCGTCACCTGGATCTGGGGTGGTTTCTCTGTCGACGTACCGACCATCAACCGTTTCTTCGTGTGGCACTACCTGCTGCCGATGATCTTGGTGATGTTGGTTGTGGTTCACTTGTGGGCGTTGCACGTGCACAAGTCGTCCAACCCGCTGGGTATCGACATCAAGACCCCGCAGGACATGATGCCGTTCCACCCGTTCTACACGATCAAAGATCTGTACGGGTTGGGTCTGTTCATGATCTTCTTCCTGTTCTTCGTGTTCTTCTACCCGAACTTCTTCGGCGAACCGGACAACTACATCCCCGCCAACCCGATGGTGACCCCGCCGCACATCGTTCCGGAATGGTACTTCTTGCCGTTTTACGCGATTTTGCGCGCGATCCCCGATAAGTTGGGCGGCGTGATCGTGATGTTCGCCGGTGTGTTGATCCTCTACGTTCTGCCGTGGTTGGACACCTCCAAGGTGCGTTCCGCAACCTACCGTCCGATCTACAAGCAGTTGTTCTGGATTTTCGTCGCTGACTGCTTCGTGCTCGGCTACGTGGGCTTCCAGTCCCCGGACAAGTGGGTCATCGAAGGCGTCATGGATATGACCGATCTCGGCCGTATCGCAACCTTCTACTACTTCTTCCACTTCATGGTGTTGTTGCCGCTGGTCGGCAAGCTTGAGAAGCCCAAACCGCTTCCCAGCAGCATCTACGAAGAAGTGGCGAAGAAATGCCGCGCGAAGGAGGACTGATCCATGCGTAAACTTCTTATCACTGCCGCAATGGGCGTCAGCCTGGCTGTTTCCAACGTGGCGCTTGCCGCGGGCGACATGGTCAAGCCGATCGATAAAAACTGGTCTTTCGAAGGCATCTTCGGCACTTTTGATCGCGACGCGGTCAAAAAGGGCGGTCAGATTTTCTTCGAAGTCTGCGCCGGCTGCCACTCCGCCAATCTGATGTCCTACCGCAACTTGGTGGACATCGGCTGGACGGAAGAAGAAGCGAAAGCTTTGGCCGCGGAATACGAGGTTGAAGACGGCCCCGACGAGGAAGGCGAGATGTTCATGCGTCCCGCACGTCTCTCGGATCGTTTCGTGTCCCCGTTCGCCAACGAAAAAGCGGCTCGCTTCGCCAACGGCGGCGCGTTCCCGCCGGATCTGTCGGTGATCACCAAGGCCCGCAAAGGCGGTCCGGACTACATCTACAGCCTGCTCGTGGGCTACAAAGATGAAGCCCCCGAAGGCGTCGAGCTTGCCGAAGGCACCAACTACAACGAGTACTTCCCCGGTCACCAGATCTTCATGGCACAGCCGTTGTACGGCGAAACCGTTGAATATCCGGACGGCACCTCGGGCACCTTGGAAGAGGAAGCTGCGAACATCGTCAACTTCCTGTCCTGGGCGGCCGAGCCTGAGTTGGAAGAGCGTAAATCGTTGGGCATCAAGGTCATGTTGTACCTGATCTTGCTCACCGCCATGCTCTACGCGCTCAAGCGCCGCATCTGGAACCGCATCTGTCTGGACGAATACACCCACGGCCCGTATGTGGATCAGTACCAGAAGGACCTCGACAAGCACAAAATGCCGGGCTAATCCTCAGCATCAGCTTGTACCCAAGCAAAGCCCCCGCTTCAATGAAGCGGGGGCTTTTTTGTGCCTACCACGCGCCCGTTGCGATGGCGATTCCAGGCAAATCGTTTTACAATTATATAGAGATTTATATTTACACCAGCCCCTTAAGGTTACAGGGCATGTCTTCGGGGAAAAGGATTGTTGATATGACTGAAATCAAAGTCGATAAAACCGCGTGGAGTACATTTTCAACGCAGGCCCAAGACAAGGCGGTCCGCTATCTCAAACAAAAAGGCATCTTAAAAGAAGGCGACACCGTTGTTGAGGCTGAAGGCGTGGGACACGCGATGGACCTGCTCGCAGACTCGTATGATTGCATTGATGCCTGCGTTCCGGTCGCCGATGCGGCGTTCGTCGCTTGCATGCAATCGCCCGGCGCAGACAAAAATAAATGCTTTAGAGCCCGCGCCGATGCCTTTTACGCCTGCATGGATGATTGCCAAAACAGCTGATCGGGGAGTGAATGATGGCCGACATCAAAGTCGATAAAAAAATCTGGGATCTACTGTCCAAAACCACCCAAGCGTCCATTTCCAAGCGCCTGCTCGACACCAACGTCATCAAGGCCGCCGACACCATTGTCGCGGCCGACGATGTGCAGACGCATATCGATCAATTCCAGGCATTTCGCGATTGCGGATATGCATGCGACCAAGAAGCCACAGCCACCTTCGCCGCCTGCATGCAATCGCCTGGGATGGATGCGGACACCTGCAGAGGAATCGCCCAAGCGACATTCTTTTCGTGCATGGAACATTGCAGAGAAGAGGATGAGGATGACAACTCATAGCGCCATCACGCCAAGCCGATGTAAGTGGTATCTATGAAAATGGTGTTGGCTTACTTCAGCATGCCCATATCATCCCGTGCAGTTCATCACCAACTAAAGCCCCCACCTCACCATGGCAGGGGCTTTAGTTGTAACGAGAGACTTGACCGGAACAACGAAAAAAAGAACAATCCCAACCCAATCGACTTTAGGTATAGGGCGACTTTGATGCTTAGAGCCATTTTCTCTTTAACGCTACTGGCAGGGCTCTCCGCCTGCATTTCACCGAATACAAAAACTTGGCCTGGTGTCGATATTCGTAAAGCTGACGCGTTCCGTGAAGCGCTATACGAACACTGCAAACTTTACACAAACACGCAGAACATGAGGCCCAACGAAACCTTGGCGGACTTGCCCCCTAAACGGTTTGTTCCTGAGGACGTCATCGTGATGGCTATAGACGATGCGCAGGAACAAGGTTCAGCCGTGAAGTTCCGATTTCGTGGCTGGAATAGGATGGTCTATGTGGACTTCGAACGCGGACTGATGAAGTGCAATACAAATGGTGAATTTTGGGAATCGCCCGCATTGAGGATGTATCAATTAAATAAATAAGATCCATATTTACCTAGCTAAATGGTTCTCTGGTTCGAGCCACTCACTTATAAATTTTCTTTCTCACCCGGAGGTTTGTAAAACGTGCTGCGCTTGGGATAAGTAATCCCCGACTTCCAGGTCTTGCGCGGCTTGCGACGCTTTTCGTTTTCGACCTTTTGGGCGTTGTCGCCATAGGTCCAAAAACGGTGCAGCACGTCTTCCATGTCTTGCTCGCTGAGCAGTTCGGGCTCGCCCATTTGCAGCACCAGTTGGTACTGCTGGGCCAAGACCTCGACCTCGACGGCGAGGCTCATGGCCTTTTCCAGGTTGTCGCCGAACGCGATCAGGCCGTGGTGGCTCATCAAGCAGGCTTTGCGGCCCAACAGCGCGGCGAGCACCTCTTCAGACAACTCCGGGGTGCCGAACGGCTTGTAGCCGCAACAGCGGATGTCCTTGCCGCCTGCCACCGCGACCATGTAGTGAAACGCGGGGATGCCCTTATTGAGGCACGCCAGCGCGGTCGAATACGGCGGGTGGGCATGCACGATGGCTTTCGCGGAACGGCGCTGCTTGTAGATATCGAGATGAAAGCGCCACTCGCTCGACGGCACGAAGTTGCCTTTGGTTTTGCCGTCCATGTCCATAAACACGATGTCTTCGGCGCGCAGCTTGTGATACTTGACGCCCGACGGTGTGATCAGAAAACCGCCTTCAACGCGTGCGGAGACATTGCCCGACGCGCCGGCGCTGAGCCCCGTTTCATTGAGGCTCAATGCGGTCTTGATGATCTTTTCACGAAGATCGACGTGACGCATCAGGACCAAGCCTCAGGCATTTCCGGATACAGCGAACGCAGCCCGACTTCCGACGCTTCGCACACGCCGCGCTCAGTAATCAGCTTGGTCACAAAGCGCGCGGGTGTGACGTCGAACGCAGGATTTCCGCCTTTGGAACCTTCGGCGACGATGCGCACGCTGCGCACTTCGCCGTCACGATCGACGCCGTTCATCCACGTTACTTCGGTGTCGTCGCGTTCTTCGATGGGGATTTTAAAACCGTCATCCAATTGCCAGTCGATGGTCGGTCCCGGCAGGGCGACGTAAAACGGCACCTTGTTGTCGTGCGCCGCCAAGGCTTTCAGATAGGTGCCGATCTTGTTGCACACATCGCCGGTGCGGGTGGTGCGGTCGGTGCCGACGATGCACAGATCGACCTTGCCGTGCTGCATCAAATGACCGCCTGCATTGTCCACGATCACCGTGTGCGGCACGCCATGCTGGCCCAGTTCCCACGCGGTCAGACTGGCACCTTGGTTGCGCGGGCGGGTTTCGTCGACCCACACATGCACCGGGATACCGGCTTCATGCGCTTTGTAAATCGGCGCGATGGCGGTGCCCCAATCCACGGTCGCCAACCAACCCGCGTTGCAGTGGGTGAGGATGTTCACCGGGCGCGACTTGCCGGCCTTTTCATAGGCGATCTGAATCAGTTCCTTGCCGTGATCGCCAATGGACGAGCACATCGACACGTCTTCGTCGGCGATGTCGGCGGCGCGCTTCCACGCTGCGTCGAACCGCTGTTCCGGCTTCAACGGGCTCAACAGCGCCTTTTGATCATCAATCGCCCAACGCAAATTCACCGCCGTGGGCCGCGCTTCAAACAGCTCCTTCGAAGCATGTTCCAAGTTCTCATCAGATGGATCATTTTTCATCGCCAAAGCCATGCCGTAAGCCGCCGTGGCGCCGATCAACGGCGCGCCGCGCACCAACATGTCGAAAATCGCATGGGCGGCCTCTTCAACCGTTTCCAAGCGAACGGTCTCAAATTCGAACGGCAGCTTGGTCTGGTCGATGATATCCACCGCCTCACCGTCGTCCGATACCCAGATGGTGCGCATCGGTGTTCCGTTGACTTTCATATCTTTTTAGCCTTTCAAAACACGCCCAGCGACGGCGTCGAGTTTTTCAACCATGGCCGGATCGCGCGCGTCCGGTGCGGTGATGATGGCGCTGTCCAGCGCGGTGTGACAACCCGACGAACAGGTATCGTCACGCCCGGACAATTTCGGCGCGACGGCCTTGACCAGCGCGCGGCCTTTGTCGGCGTTGCCGAGCAAGGTTTGGATGATGCTGTCGACCGTGACGTGGTCGTGGTCGGGATGCCAGCAATCGAAATCCGTGACCATGGCGACGGTGGCGTAACACATCTCCGCCTCGCGGGCCAATTTGGCTTCGGGCATGTTGGTCATGCCGATCACGTCGCAATTCCAGCTGCGATAAAGGTGCGATTCCGCCTGGGTGGAAAACTGCGGGCCTTCCATCGCCAGATAGGTGCCACCGCGCTGGTGATCGATGCCCAGCTCTTTCGCGGCCTCTTCCAACGCATCGCCCAAACGCGTGCACACCGGATCGCCCAGCGCCACATGCGCCACCAAGCCGGTGCCGAAAAAGCTTTTGGTGCGCGCGAAAGTGCGGTCGATGAACTGATCGCAAATCACGAAGGTGCCGGGCGGCAATTCTTCCTTGAGCGAGCCGCATGCCGAAACCGAGATGATTTCCGTCACGCCCGCACGTTTCATCGCGTCGATGTTGGCGCAAAAGTTCAGTTCCGACGGTGGGATGCGGTGGCCCCGGCCATGGCGCGGCAAAAACACCATTTTTTGACCGTCCAGCTCGCCAAACAGCAACTCATCGGAAGGCGCGCCGAAAGAGCTTTCGACTTTCTCCCAACGGGTGTTTTCCAAACCGTCGATTTCATAGATGCCGCTGCCGCCGATCACGCCAATGATGGGCGGGGTGCCGGATGCCGTCATGTGACCACTCCCCCTAAACATAAAGATCAATATGGGCACGCACAGACATGCCCACAGCCGTTCTAGCACGCCAAAAAGAGCGAGAACAGCCCCACTGACGCCAATGCGCCCACAAGCGGGCGATCATCAAAAATATATACTTTTGATAGAATATTTGAGACAACCAATAGTTATGAGCATGCAACCAAACAGTACCGTCCTAAAAAGGGCTGCCGTGGCGCTCTCAGCCCTATCATTTGTGTTGAGCGTGGGCCTCGCGCACGCGGCTGAGGCGGATCAGAATCGCCTGATTGAGCTCATCACTGGGGGCGAAACGAACCCCTCCATCGCGCTGGTTGAAATCACCTCCAAAACCTTGCTGAGGTCCGGGCAAATCGATTTCCCCCTGTCCATTGATCTTGACGTGCCTGTGGATGCAAAACGCTCCAGCTTGGAAGACGCTCTGGCTCCTTACGGCGGAACCGGACCGCGCTTCGCCCTGGTGTTCGAGGTCGCCTTGGCCAAATCGCGCAGACGCGTGATTGATCTCAAACCTGAGCCCTCGACCGTGTTTCTCGGCTTCAGCGGCCAACCCTATAGCGTCGCCGCAGACGACCCCATCGCCGGAAAAGGCTTTGCTTTGAACCCGTCGATCAATGGCAGCCCAAAGGCCCAAGCGTACGCCACCACGCCGCCGCGCCTGGGGTCCCCCTTGATCTTCAACTACAACTTCGACATCGCCGACATTCAAGCGCGCCGTTTGATGACGGTGAACACCTATATGATCGATCGCAAAGCCCGCACCTACGTCTCATCGTCTTTCGACGCCAGCGAAGAACGGCGCTTTAAGGTCGCGTATCGAATCTCAAAATACGACCCCAAACACACACAATTGGAAAACGATTTCGAGCGCGAAGCCGAAGTCGATGACTTTGAAAAAGAAGGCTTGAGCATCAAGCTATCGTCGTTGCTGAAAGACTATGCCGCCAAGCGCGATCAGGCGCAGACTTTTGAAAACGAACACGCCTTGCGCCTTGTGCTGCACAAGGACCGCAACGCCAATTTGAAAACCGTCCACGCCAACACCTTTGATGCGCGGCCTTTGAACGACCCGCGTTTCGACAGCGTGGTGGCAATTTATACCGGCAAAAATTCATTGGGTTCGGGGTTTTTCGTCACCCCCAACGTGGTGATGACCAATTGGCACGTGGTGAGCGATCACCGCTTTGTGGAAATGAAGATGTATGACGGGCGCGAGACCTATGGCACCGTTTTGGGCAAGGACGCGCGCCTCGACATCGCCTTGGTGCGGGTGCAGGACCGGGGCCGCCCGGTGGCGTTTTACACCGGACGCAGCATCAATCTCGGCCAAAACGTCGAAGCCATCGGCCATCCCCGCCGCCAAGAATTTTCCATCACCCGTGGCATAATCAGCGCGGTGCGCAAGGCCCACAGCATCAACATGCCCAAGTGGGCAGGCGACAAAGTGCTCTACATCCAGACCGACACGCCGATCAATCCCGGCAACTCCGGCGGGCCGCTGTTTTTAGATCAACGAGTGGTGGGCATGAACACCTGGGGCTACGTACCCGGTTTCGCGGATGGCTTGAACTTTTCCGTTCATTATTCGGAACTGATGAATTTCATGAACGAGCACTTGCCCGAATACTTCGTTTCACCAGCGGGAGAAAATTGAGCGATGAACACCCCCTCAACGCTTATGGCCAGCCTTGTCATCATGACGTTCGCGCTGACGTCGTGCATCACCCCCACCACGCCGCGTATGGGCATGGTGCGCGATGAAAACAGCGGCATGCTGTACGGATCGGCGATCGAAAAGAACTTAGTCACCGATGCGACGTTTTACAGCAATCGCAAAATCAAAGTGCGCACCCGCAACACATCCGGCGACACAGCGTTCGATCTTGTCAGTTTCACCGGCGATTTAAACACCGCATACACCGCCAAAGGCTATGAGCCGACAGCTCAAGAAGACTTCGGCCTGATCATGGACGTCAACGTCATGTACAGCGGCCAAGTGCAAACCAACCGCGCCAAGTCATACCGTGTGATCGGCGGATTGTTGGGCGCGACGTACGGCGGCGACACCCAGCGCGGCTTGCTGACCGGAACCGTGAGCGGGGCTGCGATCGGCAACATCATCGGCCAATTCGACACTCAAGATACCTATATGGTCATCGCCCAAGTCACCTTTGCGGTGCTCAAACCTTATAAAGACACGAAACGCCGCGTCACCTTCAGCCGCAGTAAAAAGTTGAAAGACATCGACGACCCCAATGAAGACGAAAAGATCATCACCCGCACGATGAAAAGGAGCTACACCACACAAATTGCCGTGTATGCGGGTGGGCGTAACATCGGCCAATCTGAAATCGTCGAAGAGGTCCGCAAACGCGCTGTGCGCATCGTCGCAGACTATATCTAAGGGTCGCAGGCTACATCTAAAGCCGCTACTGAACCAACGCATCGATGCGCGCTTGATCCAAACGCGCCCGCACCGCTGAACTTGAGGTGTCGAAATACACCTGCACGATGTTGCCCTGGCTGTCGATGCCTTGACCGTTGCCGCCACTTTCAGACGTCTGCACAAAATCCAGTTTAAAGCTCCGCCCATCGGTGCAGGTGGCTTCCGCCCGGCCTTGCGCGCCGATCACGCTCAACAACGACGGGCGCTTGGTGACTTGAGTGCTGCCGGAACATTTGACCTTACCGTCCAGTGTGCTCACATCCAGCGTGCCCATGTCGCCGGGCAGCACCGCCACGTGTCCAAAAAACGGATCGCCGCCATTTTCGAACTGTCCGGCGACGGAATACATCGCGCAACCGCTCAGCGTCATAACGGCACCGACAAGTGAGCCGATTTTCACCAGGCTTCGAGCGGCCTTTACGTCCATCATTTCCATACCCCTCAAATCGCTTGAATAAAATTGCCTTCACACAATACAATCATACGCATGATAAATTGCAATGTTAATGCGAAATGGTTGTGTCGCGGTTTTGCCGTGGTGACGCTTGCAGCGCTCACCAGCGGTTGCGAGGCCATGGGCCCACCGGCGTTTTCCTACACATCCCAAGAGCGTGGCAACAAAGTGTGCGCCAGCTTGTTCGACGCCCCGGCCATCTTAGGTTTAAAAAGTAAAATGCCGGTCTTGCCGGGCCAATTGCCCAGCCGCGAGATGCTGCAAGTGAACCAAGCGCCGTCGAAAGCGGAAATTCAGGCCATCGGCGCATTGGAAAGCGCGATCCGCAATTGCAAGGCGTTGCGCGCCGCAAACGGCATGCCCACCTCGGCCAGCGAAGACATCTTGCAAGCACGTACCAGCCGTTTGCGTTATGGCCTTTACGCGGGTGAAATACCATTTGCGGTCTACAACTACGGCCTCGCCCAAGCGCTGCGCAAACACACCGAATTTATGGTTCAGGGGGAAAAGGCTTACACCCAAGGCAAAGCCGCCGGGGAGACGCAAATGATGGGGCTTGCGTTGCAAAATTTAGCAACCCCGGCCAGGGCCGCGCCCACGACGCCCCCCGGTGGGGGCTGGATTTGCGCCCCGAACCCTGGCAAAGCATCCATGTCTTGTTATTGAGGCATCTTATTTAAGGTACCGGGTTATGAATGCAGCGGCGCTTCGTCCACGGTGACGAAGGTTTCGGGGTAAAAGCCGTTGAACGTGGTGCGCATGGCGTTGGAATACGCGCCGACTTGGCCGAATTCGATCCAGTCGCCTTCACGCACATCGTCGGGCAGTTCGACCGGTGATGGGATCACGTCCAAGCAATCACACGTCGGGCCAAAGGCCTTGAACGCGCGCAGGTTCGACGATGGCTCACCATCCAAGCGCAACAGGCGCACCGGATGGCGGATATGCGCGCCCGCTTCGGACAAGCTGTGATATACGCCGTCGTTCAAATAAATCTCATCTTCCTTGCGCAATTGCACTTGGGTCAACAGTGAGCACCCGCTGGCGACCAGCGCACGGCCCGGTTCGCACATGAAGACACAATCGCCACGCAGATCGAGGCTTTCGAGCGCATCGCGAATGGTGGCGATGAACTGGTCCAACGGCGGCGGCGCGTCGTCGAAATACGTCGCGGGAAACCCGCCGCCGAGGTCAAGGTATTGTATGGACACATCGGATGCTTTTAGCACCTTGTCCACAGTGCCGATGGCATGGGAGAACGCTTCTGGATCGCGACATTGTGAACCGACATGAAACGCCAGCCCGGCCTGAAAGCCTTCATCGGCGACCGTCTTTAACAGCGCGACGGCCTCATCCGCCGTTGCGCCGAACTTGTTGGACAGTTCAAACGCCGCGCCGAACGCCTGGGTCGCAATGCGCACCAACACCGCTTGGCCGTGCCGACTGGGCATAACCTCCACCAATTTTTTCAGCTCGTTGACGTGATCTATCACCCAATGCTTAACGTGATAAACGTCATCGGCCATCTCGATTGCGGCGCGGGCTTTGACCGGGTGCATGAAATAGGCGGTGGCGTCGGCGAAAGATTCGCGAATCAGCGCCACTTCGCTCAACGACGCGGTGTCGAAATGACGAATGCCTTCAGCGTATAAAGCATCCAAAACCAGCGGATGAGGATTGCATTTCACCGCGTACAGCACGCGGCCGGGGAACGCATCCAAGAAAGATCGCGCGCTGCGGCGGATTTCGTCGGGGCGCAAGCAATACACGGGATAGCTGGGCCGCAGCGCCAATGCGACTTCACGGACGTTGGAAAAATGCCGATCGAATGCATTCATGGCGTTAGCCTTTCGTGCTCACCTTTCATATGTGAGCACGGCAAAGCTACATTTCCATGAAATAAAACGCCTAGACGTTGAAGCGGAACAAGAAGATGTCGCCATCCTTGACCAGATAGTCGCGGCCTTCTTGGCGCATCTTTCCAGCTTCTTTGCAGGCTTGTTCGCCGTTCAGCTCAACGAAGTCGTCGTAGGCGATGGTTTCGGCTTTGATGAAGCCTTTTTCGAAATCCGTATGGATCACGCCAGCGGCTTGCGGGGCCTTAGCGCCGTTGTACACGGTCCACGCGCGGGCTTCTTTGGGACCGACGGTAAAGAACGTGATCAGGCCGAGCAACGCGTAGCCTTCGCGGATCACCCGCGCCAAGCCGGTTTCTTCCAGGCCGAGGGTTTCCAGGAATTCCTGCTTTTCCTCGTCCGAATCCAGCTGGCTGACTTCTTCTTCGATCTTGGCCGAAATCACCACCGAGCGCGCACCTTGTGCGGCGGCCATTTCAGCGACCTTTGCGGACAAAGCGTTACCCTCAGCCGCCGAGTCTTCATCGACGTTGCACACGTACAAGATCGGTTTGGAGGTCATCAGCTGCAGCATCTGAAAGGCTTTTTGATCGTCTTCGGACACCTCGACCGTGCGCGCGGGCTTGCCGTCTTCCAACGCTTTGAGCGTGCGTTCAACCAAGTCCAATTGCTGCTTGGCTTCTTTTTCGCCGACGCGGGCTTTTTTGCTCAACGACGTAACGCGCTTTTCCAGGCTTTCCATATCGGCGAGCATCAGCTCGGTCTCGATGGTTTCAGCGTCGCGGATCGGATCGACCGCGCCTTCGACGTGGGTCACGTTGTCGTCTTCGAAACAGCGCACCACTTTGATGATGGCGTCGGTTTCGCGAATGTTGGCGAGAAACTGGTTGCCCAGCCCTTCACCCTTGGACGCGCCGCGCACCAAACCGGCGATGTCGACGAATTCCAACTGGGTCGGGACGATCTGCTTGGAACCGCCAATCGCGGCGATCTTGTCCAAGCGCGCATCGGGTACACCGACGCGCCCGACATTGGGCTCAATGGTGCAAAACGGGAAGTTCGCGGCTTCCGCCGCCGCCGTCGCGGTGAGCGCATTGAAAAGGGTCGATTTGCCCACATTGGGAAGGCCCACGATGCCGCACTTAAAACCCATCAGTCGTCGTCCTTTTTGTTATTGGAGGAGCGCGGAGGATTGACCGCCTGCGCCACACGGGTCATGAAATCGGAATCGCGACCCTCAAATATCAAATCGAGGTTATCCGCCACGGCGTCGAGCTGGGGGATCATCCAGTCCTGGTCGGCCTTGGCGAAATCTTTGAGTACATGGCCCGTGACCCGGTCTTTGGAGCCGGGGTGACCGATGCCGAGGCGCACCCGCGCATAGCCCTCACCGACATGAGCGTGGATCGAACGCAGACCGTTGTGGCCCGCATGGCCACCACCGCGTTTGAGGCGCAGCTTGCCGGGTGCGAGGTCCAGTTCATCGTGCAACACGATGATGTCTTCGGGTGCGATCTTATAGAACGAGGTCACTTCTTTAACCGAGCGACCGGATTCGTTCATAAACGTCTGCGGTTTCAACACCAGAACCTTGTCGGTTCCGATCTTGCCTTCGGAAATCTCGCCTTGAAACTTGGCGCGATAAGCCGAAAAGGAATGGCGGCGGACAATCTCGTCCGCCGCCATAAACCCGATGTTGTGGCGGTTCCGGGCGTATTTTTCGCCGGGATTTCCGAGCCCCACAACAAGATACATAAGAAGTCGCGGGGAGGATTACGCCTCGCCGCCCTCTTCCGTTGCAGCTTCTTCGCCTTCTTCGCCTTCTTCGCCTTCGGCTTCAGCTTCGTCGGAAGCCGTAGCGACCGTCGGCGCAGCGATGGTGGCGATGGTGAAGTCGCGATCCGTAATCGTCGGGGTCACACCGTCCGGCAGGTTGACTGCGCTGATGTGGATGGAGGTACCGACTTCCAGACCCGTCAGGTCGACTTCGATGAATTCCGGAATGGCTTCCGGAGACACGTTCAGTTCGACGTCGTGACGCACGATGTTCAACACGCCACCGTACTTCAGGCCCGGCGATTCCAATTCGTTGATGTAGTGCATCGGGACGTTGACCGTGATGGTCGAGCCCTTGGAAATGCGCATAAAGTCGATGTGCATCGGACGATCGGTGACCGGATCCATTTGGATGTCACGGGCGATCACGCGGTGCGTGTCTTTACCGGTCTTGATTTCAACCAGGTGCGAGAAAAAGCTACCGGTGAGGATCAAACGCTTGAGTTCAAGCGGTTCGATCGAAATCATGACAGAGTCTTTTTTGTCACCATAGATGACGGCAGGCACGCGCCCCGTACGACGGGTCGCGCGGGCTGCCCCCTTACCTGCCCGCTCACGCATTTCAGCGTTCAGCTCAAAAGCACTAGAAGCCATTTGGCTATCTCCTATAAAAGCGACACGAGCCTCCAGGGGTGCCCGTGTCAATTATGACGCAATACATGACTACGTCCTCTACAACCCCATTCGTGGCCCGACGCTGTGCGTCCAGGCCCCGACCGGGTATCTCAATCAGTCAAACAACGACGAAACCGAAGTTTCGCTGCTGATGCGCTGGATGGCGGCGGCCATCAACGGCGCAATCGGAAGCTGTTCGATGTTGATCGCTTCCTTAACAGCTTCGGTCGCCGGGATGCTGTCGGTCACGACCAACTTTTCCAAAGGTGAAGCCGCAATCCGCGCCACCGCGCCGCCCGAAAGCACGCCGTGGGTGATGTAGGCATAGACCTTCAAAGCACCCGCATCTTTCAACGCAACCGCTGCATTACAGAGCGTGCCGCCGGAATCAACTATATCGTCGATCAAAATGCAATGATGATTTTCAACGTCGCCGATGATGTTCATCACTTCCGACACGCCAGCGCGTTCGCGGCGCTTGTCGATGATCGCCAAATCGGCGTCCAAACGCTTGGCCACGGCGCGCGCACGCACCACACCGCCAACGTCGGGGGACACCACCGTGATGTTCTTTTCGCCAGCCAAGCGCGCCTTGATATCGCGGGTAAAAACCGGCGCGGCGTACAGGTTGTCCAGCGGAATATCGAAAAAGCCCTGGATCTGACCGGCATGCAAATCCATGGTCAAAACGCGATCCGCGCCCGCGGCGGTGATCATGTTGGCAACCAATTTCGCGGAAATCGGTGTGCGCGGCGCAGGCTTGCGGTCTTGGCGGGCATAACCGAAATACGGCAACACCGCCGTGATGCGCCGGGCCGAACCGCGCCGCAGCGCGTCGATGACGACCAAAAGCTCCATCAGGTTATCGTTTGCAGGATAAGACGTGGACTGAATGACGAACACGTCTTCACCACGCACGTTTTCCTGAATTTCGACGAAAATCTCCATATCGGAGAAACGCCGGATCGTACCCTTGGCCAGCGGTATGTCCAATTCCTTGGAAATAGCTTCAGCCAGCGGCAAATTGCTGTTGCCTGCGACAATCTTCATCGAAATAACCCGGTTCAACTTGGGGCACGTAGCCCTTCATTTCTCACCCGAACCAACATTTGGGTGAATCCCGCTCTGTTCGGTCCATTTCCATCGGCACGCATGCCAAGGAGAAACGCGGCGGAACATACCAAGGCAAAGTGCTGCTGTAAACGTGCAAAACGCTTTGAAATCAGGCTAATTGCGCCAATACGATACGTTTTTGCACCAACCCACACGAATATGTCCCAACATCATCCCCACAGCGTCATTGCGGCGGTGGCAAAGCGCGCCCGGGTTGGCCGGGCAAAACAATCGGCGGCGGTGAGCCTTTGGCGCGCCGCACCGCGCCCGGCGGCGGTCCCCCCCGGGTGCCGAACACATGCTCGACACCCACCGCAGCGGCTTTGCCGATACTCGGCGCAATATCCGCCCAGCGCCCTTGCACGGCATCGGCGGGCACCCGGTTTTCCTGCTCTGCGCTGCCCAATTCACGCCGGTCCATGGTCAAAACCCGCCACACGATGCGCACGTCAACGAATCCTGGAACCGTGTTGAGCATTTCCACATGTCCGGCCAAACGGAACGAGGCCTGACGCGGATCGCCGGTGACCAAAACGTCAGAGGTCCTGAGCGCCGACGCCACCGCTTTGGTGAGATGACGGGCGCTCTCAGGATCCAGGCCGCTCACGTTTTCCACCAACAATCCTCGACGCAACGGATCGATCGGGACGGTGGCCTTGGTTTCTTTCAACACCATCTGCGACACCGGCCCCGCCGTGCCGATGCCGATCGACGCCAGCAATTGCGGATCGCCGAAATCCCATTCGCGCTCCGTCCCTTCGATGCCAAGGCTGTAGGTGGAAATCAGCCGCCCTTTGGCGTCGGACAACATCCAGCGCATGATGCGGCGGTATTTCACCCGCGGATCGTCCAAATTGGGCTCAGCCATGCCGGTGAGCACAAAGTGCAGCCCGGCCTTTTGCTTGCCGTCGCCGACACCTGCGGAAATCTGCTCTTTTTTCAGGTGATCGGCGACATATTGAGCGATCAATTTGGCCATCGGCACGGTGGTGCCTTCGGGCGGAACCACCTGCACGTGGGCGCGCGGCGTATTGGTGCGCGCATAGTAACTATCCCAGCGCGATGTTTTTTGAGCCGAGCCGGTGCTGCACGCCGCCAGCACAATCACCATCACAACTGCCGTGAGCCACCGCATCATGTCGGTGAGCCTATTGTCCCGAGGCCGATCACCGACATTTGTCGTCCATAATCAGGCTCATTGCGGTGCGTGGTGCGTCGGTAACTGAAAAAGCGCTTTTCATCCGTGTAGGTGTCGCAATCGAGCACCTCGACCGCTCCTAAGTCTTGGCGCTGCAATTCACCACTGACGTAACTGGGCAAATCGAACTGATAATGGCCCGCCCGCGCCGCTGGCTCGAAACACCAATCAGCCCACGGCGTCGCGGCAATCACCTGCAAGCGCAAATCTTCACCGACCTCATAGGATGCTTGGTGGATACAGGGCCCCACCACCGCATGAATGCGGCTGGCTTGGGCCCCCAAGGCGATCATTTCTGAGATGGTGGTTTTCAAAACACCACCCACCGCCCCTTTCCAACCCGCATGCGCGGCACCGACGACGCCGGCCTCAGCATCAGCGAACAGCACCGGGGCGCAATCGGCGGTGAGAATCCCCAGCGCCAAGCCCGGTTTGTCGGTGACCATGGCATCGGCGCGCGGTGCATCGCTTTGATCCCAAGGGACGTCGACACGCGCCACAGTGGCGGAATGAATTTGGTAGCACGTCACCAGTTGCGCTTCGTCCAGGCCGACCATCGCCTGCGCCCTGCGGCGGTTTTCCGCCACCACCTGGGCGTCATCGGATGAGCCCGGCCCACAGTTGAGACCGGCATAAATACCGACGCTCTTGCCGCCTTCACGGGTGAGGAAGCCATGGCGAATGCTGGGATGATCAAGAGTGTTTGCCGTAAACATGGCCTTATTTAACGGTCTGACGCGCCTAAAGCCAACCTCTTAAGACACACGTCTCTCACAAGGGTGTGTTGTTTACAGACGTTTTATGAACTTTACCCCCTATTGGAGCAATGATAGGTTGTAGGGGCTAGGCATGAGGAAAAGGGGTTCGCTATGAATGGCACCATTGTGGCAGTCAACCGTCAACTCGGCGCGGTGGTCGCGGAAACGCCGGATCACAAGTGCGTGGTTTTGGGCACGCTCGGTCGGATCACCGCCGACGTCGGCGATATTGTTGCGGGGGACTGGTCGGAAGTCGGCAACAAAGTCATCGACAACATCACCCAAGGCACGCAAATGCAGATGATCCTTCAAGCGGTCGACATCAGCCGCTCCGAAGCCATCGGCCGCATGACCGTTTTATAGCCTCGTTCGCCCAATCCTATTTTATTCAGCCCACGGGGGAACGCCAAAGCCAGGCGGCACCACCGCAATCACTTTGAACAACACGCCCATTTGTTCCGGGTCGGTCAGGCGCGCGTAAGCCGTGTCGATTTCCGCCATCTGTTCTTCATTGGCGTTCATCATCAACATATCGGCGCGTTGGCGCATGCCGAGGCGATCAAGGAACGCGCCCTGCGGCACCGGTCCCAAGACTTCCGCCCCGGCGTCGCGGGCTGCGCTCATCAGCTGTTCGAAACCCACGTGTGCGGTCAAATCCGCATCGCCCGGACTTGCCAAAACATCGACGAATTCGTGATCTTGCACGGCTTGCAGGGTGTCGCCGACGGCGTGTTCGCCATGGCCGTAATCGATAAACAGCGCCGCGCCACCTTGCTCGACGACACGCGTGGCGACTTGGCGCATCACTTCGCATGACGCGGGCTGGTGTTCGAAAATTCCGCCCACCGGGGTTTCATCGCGCAGGTCTTCGGGGATCAAGGCGCTGTCGACAAGGTCTGCGGACAAAGCGAACGCCAAGCCATCGCCCGTGTCGTTCAAGCCAACCAAGCGTTCGCGCCAGCCGTCCTCGACCCGTTCATACTGATGGATCGGCAGGGCGTCGAAAAATTCATTGCCGATCACCACCAAGGGGCCGGAACCGACGTCTTCAAATGTGTCCCGCCACGCGGGCATCATCATCGTCGGGGTCATGGCGACTTTTTGCTTGGCGCGCAGCGCCGGACTGGTTTCGATCAGCCACAGGCGCGCGGCATCGTCGAAATCTTCCATCGCGTAAGCCGCGCGCAACGCGTCCGCCATCAAGGTACCGCGACCGGGCCCCAGCTCGACCAGATTGAGCGGATCGGGCTGGCCCAGCGCTTGCCAAACAACCGCCGTCCACAAGCCGATCATTTCACCGAACATCTGGCTGATTTCCGGCGCGGTGGTGAAATCGCCGTCTTCGCCCAGCGGGTCTTGCTTCATGTAATAGCCGTGCTCAGAATGGCCTAAGGCCAGTTCCATGTACCGCGCCACGCTGATGGGGCCGTCGGCATTGATTTCAGCCTTGATGATGTCGAATAGATCGCTCATGTCGAATTCCGTAATTGTAGGGGGGAGGCCGCCTTTATGTAGGGCGCTTCTTGGCATATGCAATAAGCGCCATGCCCGCCAGCACCATTGGGATGGACAGCAACTGGCCCATGGTCGCACCACCCCACAGATAGCCGAGATGTGCATCGGGCTGTCGGTAAAACTCGACAATCACCCGCGACAAGCCGTAACCGATCAAAAACGCACCGGAAATCACGCCCGGTTTGGCGCGCAGGCTTTCGCGCCGCCACACCAAGTGCAGCACCACCAACAAAACCAAACCTTCCAGCACGGCTTCGTATAACTGGCTGGGATGGCGGGGATAAGGCCCGCCGTTTGGGAACACCACCCCCCACGCCACATCGGTGGGACGACCCCAAAGCTCTGAATTGATGAAGTTGGCGAGACGACCAAAAAACAGACCGATCGGCGTCACCACGGCGGCGAGATCCATGAACGCCCAAAAGCGAATTTTACGCACCCGGCAAAACAGCCACGTGGCGATCAACACACCTAAAAAGCCGCCGTGAAACGACATGCCGCCTTGCCACGTTTGGATGATTTCGGAGGGGTTAGCGAGATAGTACGCAGGCTTATAGAACAGCACATAACCGAGCCTGCCGCCCAAAATCACGCCCAAAACCGCCCACACCAAAAAGTCATCGGCGTCTTCGGGCTTGATCAGGGATTTCGCTTGGCGCGCCAGCCAAATCATGTAGCGCCAGCCCAACACCAAACCGGCGATGTACGCCAAGGCATACCAGCGAATGACGACCGGGCCGATTTCGACCAGCACCGGGTCGATCATGGGAAATGCGATGGCGAGCATATCAGCGGGTCCTAACGATAAGGATCGTCGGTGTAGAGGAAATCTTGAACGTAGGCGCGCACGCCTTCTTCCAACGGCGTGAACGCTTTGTCGTAACCCGCTTGGCGCAGCTTGCTCATGTCGGCTTGAGTGTAATACTGATATTTGTCGCGCAGGTGTTCGGGCGTGGGCACGTACTCGATCTCAGGCTCTTGACCCAGCGCGGTATAGACCGCAGCGGCCAAATCCTTGAACGGACGCGCTTCGCCGGTGCCGCAATTGAACAGGCCGGAAACGTCGGGATTGTCCAACAGCCACATCATCACATCGACGCAGTCATCGACGGACACGAAGTCGCGCAGCTGACCGCCATCTTCATATTCGGGACGGTGCGATTGAAACAGCTTCGCCGCCTCGCCCTGGTTGGCGACCGGGAAAACATGGCTGACCACGCTTTGCATGGTGCCTTTGTGATATTCGTTGGGGCCGTAGACGTTGAAAAACTTGAGCCCCGCCCATTGCGGCGGATGCGGCTCATTGCTCGCCATCATGCGCGCGACGCGGCGGTCGAACAGCTGCTTGCTCCAGCCATAAGGGTTCAGCGGTTGCAGCTTCGCCAGCGCATCGATGGCGGCGTCATCGACGAAACCATGCTCGCCCCCGCCGTACGTCGCGGCGCTGGACGCATAGATAAAGCTCACATGATGGGCCGTGCACCATTGCCATAAATCCATCGACAGACGAAAGTTGTTGTCCATGATTTTGTCGGCGTCGGTTTCCGTGGTCGAGGAAATCGCGCCCATGTGAAAGATCGCTTTGACGTTGGAATTGTGCTGTTCCAAAAAATCGAACAGGTCGTCGGGATGCACCACGTCGTACAGTTCGCGCTTGGCGATGTTTTTCCACTTCACGCCATCGCGCAAGCGGTCGACCACCACGATTTTGCTGTAGCCGCGTTGTTCCAACGCCCAAACGATGTTGGAACCGATAAATCCGGCCCCGCCGGTGACGATGTACATTTGCAAACCCCTTTGAATTCCTGTCCTCGTTTATAGGACCGACGATGCGGTGGGGCAAGCGGTGTGGTTGCGCTCTCAGGTCGCGCCCTTCATAATGCGCCAACCGAAATTTACGCATTCGATAAAGGAATTCGCACCATGCAGACCTCGAACCGCATTCTCGACGATATGGCCAAAGTGGCAAGCGGCGCCGTGTCCGCGGTCACAGGCCTCAAAGGCGACGGCGAAAACGTCCTGCGACGCTACGTTGAAAAGCTGCTTGGCGACATGGACCTGGTCACCCGCGAAGAATTCGACGCCGTCAAAGCGATGGCGGCCAAAGCGCGCGGGGAACAAGAAAAGCTCGAAGCCCGCGTGGCGAAATTGGAAGCCCAACTGAAAGCGCCGAAAAAAGCCGCCCCGCGCAAGAAAGCCGCACCGAAGTAGCATTTGGTTCGGGCCCGATTCGCACCCGATTCTCTGCGTTTTTGAAAAAAGCGTGGTTTCGGAATCCCTTAGCACCCCCGATTCGCTCGATTCGGGGGTGTTTTCGCGAATCGGGACTAAGCACATGGAATCATTGAATACTGATTCAAAAAGACTCCTTATCCACACATTTTCTCTGGACTCAGCTTGCAGCGCCCTTAGGCGTTCGACACACTAAATCTAGTGCTCATGCCGTAATAGGCACACATCAAGTGGCCCAGCACCAACGATTGGGCCCCGTGGATTTGGGAATCGACACATGCCGACCTTGCACCGTGAAGTTGAAGTTGATCAGCACCACCCTATGGACGTGGTCGAAAAGACCGTCGGTCTGTACGAGTGGCAAACCGAACGCAGCTGCGACACAGAAATCGCCGTCCAAGTTCCCGGCAAGTGGTGCGATTATTCCATGTACTTCACGTGGAGCGACAACGCAGAAGCCCTGCAACTCACCTGCGCGTTCGACATGCGCATCCACAAAAGCAAACGCGAAGCGGTTCACGAGCTTTTGATGCTGGCCAACGAAAAGCTGTGGCTGGGTCATTTCACCTTGTGGGCCGACGAAGGTTTGCCGATGTTTCGCCACGCCCTGCCGTTGCGCGGCGCGGAAGCACCGACCATCGAACAAATTCAAGATATGGTCGAAACCGCGCTTTACGAGTGCGAACGTTTCTACCCCGCGTTCCAATACGTGATCTGGGGCGGACACAGCGCCGAACAAGCCATGGCGGCGTCGTTGCTTGAAACCGTGGGCGAAGCTTAACATGCCGTCGCTGTTGCTCATCGGCTGCGGCAAGATGGGCGGGGCCATGCTGGAAGGCTGGCTCGACCAAGGCATCGCCGCCACCGACATCACCGTGATCGAGCCCAGTGCTGAGCTGGCCGCAACGCTGAGCGGTAAATTCGGCGTCAACGCCGTCAGCGGCCCCCATGAATTGGCGGCCGGTTACGCTCCCGACGTCGCCGTGTTGGCGGTCAAACCACAAGTCATGGACCAAGTGCTTGCGCCCTATCAAAAGCTGGTCGCGCACGCCCCTGTATTTCTGTCCATCGCGGCGGGCAAAACCATCGCCAGTTTCGAAGCGATCTTGGGCACCGGCGCCGCCGTGGTGCGCGCCATGCCGAACACGCCCGCATCCGTGGGGCGCGGCATCACCGTGGGCTGTCCCAATGCCAACGTCACCGCGTCGCAAAAAGATCTTTGCACCCAGCTGCTCACATCGGTGGGCGAAGTCGAATGGGTCGAAGACGAAGGTCACATGGATGCCGTCACCGCCGTGTCGGGCAGTGGGCCTGCGTATATCTTTTTGCTCGCCGAAGCCATGGGCCACGCCGGACGGATGAGCGGCCTGCCCCCCGAACTGGCCGACAAGCTGGCCCGCGCCACGGTGGCCGGGTCCGGTGAATTGCTGTATCAATCGGCAGAATCCGCCGCCACCTTGCGTGAAAACGTCACCTCGCCAGGCGGCACCACCGCCGCGGCGTTGGACGTATTGATGGGCCCGCACGGCATGAAAGAGCTGTTGGAAAAAGCCATCGACGCGGCGACGCGGCGTTCGAAAGAGCTGGCCAATTGAGCGCACCTGAGATTTCCTTCGACGATTTTCTCAAAGTCGACATCCGCGTCGGCCAAGTGATGCGCGCCGAAGCCTTTCCCGAAGCCCACAAGCCGGCCATCAAGCTGTGGGTCGATTTCGGCGACGAAATCGGCGTGCGCAAAACCTCCGCCCAGATCACCGCGCACTACAAACCCGAACTGCTGATGGGTCGCCAAGTTCTGGCGGTGGTCAATTTCCCACCGCGCCAGATCGGCAAATTCATGAGCGAGGTTCTGGTCCTGGGCGTGCCCGACCAAGACGGCGAAGTGGTGCTGCTCAAACCCGAACAGTATGTGCCGCTGGGCGGACGTTTATTCTAACCGTCGTGTAGACCACGCGTTCTAACCCTCGTGTAGACCACACGGGCAATGTTAAAATTATGTTTCAAGTGGCGAGAACCTGATATCGTCACGCGTTACAGTTTTTTGACATCTGCCCAGGTCTCGACGATGAACAGGTTCGACAAGCGCCGCCAGCAAAAACGCGCCCAAAAGCAGGGGCGGTCGCACACACAAAACGACCAACTGCAAAACGTGTTGAACCTTGCCGTCCAACACCATCAGCAAGGTCGTCTGGCCGAAGCGAAGAACCTCTACCAGCAGGTCTTGCAGGCGCAGCCGAACCATCCCGCCGCTTTGCATTTGCTGGGGGTCGTGGCCTTACAGGCCGGCAAGTGCGACACCGCGCACGATCTGATTTCCAAAGCCATCCAAATCGCGCCGGATGTGGCGGACATGCATTACAACCTTGGTAACGCCGACAAGGAATTGGGACGTTTTGGCGACGCGGCGGAACGTTACCGCCGCGCCATCACCCTGACCCCGGACTATGGCCAAGCCTATTTTAACCTCGGTCAGGTTTTGCATCAGCTGGGGCAATTGCAAGACGCTGAAGCCGCTTTTGCGACGCTTTTAACCATTGCGCCCAACAGCGCCCAAGCGCACTTTGAAATGGGCAATGTCCTCCAGGCTCAAAACCGCTTTGATGATGCGGCCCGTTCTTATCAAACCGCCATCGACCTGGAACCCGGGGTCTTTCAAATTCATGCGAACTTAGGCCTTGTCCTGCACAAGCTGGGGCGGCTCGACGACGCCCTCTCACGCTATCAAACGGCCCTGTCCATCGCCCCCGATCAAGCGATGGTTCACAACAACTTTGCAAACGTGCTGTTTGACCAAGGCGCGTTGCAAGAGGCCGCAAGCGCTTACCGTCAAGCCCTGGCTTTGCAGCCCGACTTCGCCCAAACGCATTTCAATCTGGCGCGGACCCTTGATGCCCTTGGCGATGCCAATGGGTTCGTGCACTTTCGCCAAGCAACGGCCCTGGATGCTGAGCGGGACGAGTATTGGCTCGCCCTTGAAGACATGGTCACGCGCATGGAATTTTCGCATGGCAACGACGAGCTTCTCGATACCCTTCGCGAACTGCTCAGGCGCACCACCACGCGCCCGCAAAAGTTTGCTCGTGCAGCGGTGAGTGCGCTTAAGTGCCATCCGAAATTCACCACCACTGTGCGCAACATCTTAAGCGCAGATGAAATTGATGTTGAGCAGGTCGCCACACAGTTTTCAAAGTTCCCGCTGTTTATCGACATCTTAGGGCTCAGTCCGCTCAACGATCTTGAACTTGAACAGGTGCTTGTCCGTGTACGCAAAGCGTTCCTCAAGGCCGTGTTGAACGATGGCGTGCGCGAGCGGAACCTCGAATTCTATTGTGCATTGGCGCATCAACTGTTCGCCAATGAATATGTGCTCGCCGTTGACGAGGATGAGGTTGAGCATCTGCGTCAATTGGAAGAGAAACATGCAAACATCGACCCGCAAGCGCTGGTCGCGGTGGCGACGTACAAGCCGTTGCACACCTGCAGCTGGTCAGAAAACCTAGGCGACACCACATGGCCACCTGCGGTGATGCTGGTCATCACCCGCCAAGTGACGGAGCCCTTGCAAGAACGCGCGATCGGCCAAGACATCAACACGCTCGCCACCATCGACGATCAGTGCTCTCAAGACGTCCGCCAACAGTACGAAGAAAACCCCTATCCGCGCTGGATCCGAACCGGACGGCCAGCCCACGCGGTCGGCTTTGTCGCGTCATTGGAACACCTGCCCATGTGGCGAAAGCCCGACGACTTTGCACCTGGGGCCCCAGCGCAAATTTTGATCGCCGGATGCGGCACCGGCCAGCAGGCTTTAGACGTCGCCGCACACCATGCCGACGCCCAAGTCCTGGCTGTTGATTTAAGCCTCACCAGTCTGTCGTATGCCCAGCGCAAAACGCAAGAGCTTGGCATCGACAACATCGACTATGTGCAGGGCGACATCTTGAAGCTCGATGCGTTGGACAAGACCTTTGATCTGATCGAATCCGTTGGCGTCTTGCATCACATGGCCGCACCCGAAACGGGGTGGCGCATTTTGGTCGATCTGTTGCGCCCCAACGGCTTCATGAAGATCGGCCTGTACAGCGAGCTTGCGCGCCAACCCGTGATCAAGGCCCGCGAATTGATCGCCAAACACGGCTTTGCCGCGACCCCCGACGGCATTCGTGATGCCCGCGCCGAGATCGTACGCCGCATCGAAGGCGGTGATGACGTCTTAAAACAATTGCTCGACACCACCGATTTCTACACCCTCAGCGAATGCCGCGATTTGGTGTTCCATGTTCAGGAACATCGCTTTAGCTTGCCGGACATCGAAAACATCTTGCAAAAGCTCGATCTGAAATTTCTTGGATTTGAATTGAGCCAGCCCAGCATCAAAACACGTTTTGAACATGAACATGCCCAGCCCAGTGATCTTTACGACCTTGCGCAGTGGCATGATTTTGAGGTCAAGCACCCCGACACGTTCAAGGGCATGTACCAATTTTGGTGCCAAAAGAAATCATAATCACCCGCGCACGGGGGGTTACTCGGCTGCGGAATTTTCCGCATCCTCACCCGCCAGAACAGACACCATGGTCTTACGCGACACCACCCCGCGAAAATCGCCGTCTTCGCAGATTACCGGCACCGGATAGGGCTGCTCAAGCGACGTCGGCAGAATTTCTTCCAACGATGTGTCGGGCTGCACGGTTGGGGTCTCTTCGGCCAGTTCGACGAGGTCGGCGTTGATGCCCGGCTTTTCGATTTCCTCTTCGATCAAGTCGCGAGTGATGATGCCTTTGTAATCGTCTTCACCGTCGAACACATAACCGTAATCCTTGCCTTCGCCGCGCATTTGCTTCAACGCTTCATTCAGGTTCTCGGTGGTCAAACGGCATGCGGGCGGATGCATCACCACGTCGGCGGTGAGCACGCGCGCACGGTTGACGTCACGCACGAAGGCTTCGACGTAGGCGTCAGCGGGATGCAGCAAGATTTCTTCCGGGCGACCGACTTGGGACAGTTCACCATCTTTCAAAATGGCAATGCTGTCGCCAATGCGCAGGGCTTCATCAAGATCGTGAGTGATGAAAATGATGGTCTTGTGCAGGCGTTCTTGCAAGGCGATCAACTGGTCTTGCATTTCACTGCGGATCAACGGATCGAGCGCGGAAAAGGCTTCGTCCATCAGCAAGATGTCGGCATCCGTGCACAGTGCGCGCGCCAGGCCGACGCGCTGTTGCTGACCGCCGGACAGTTGCGCGGGATATTGTGCTTCGTAGCCCGAAAGCCCGACCGCATCGAGCCATTCACGCGCCTTTTCGGTACGCGCAGGCTTGGCCACGCCTTGAACCATCAGCCCATAAGCGACGTTTTCGATCACGGTACGATGCGGCATCAAACCGAAGTGCTGAAACACCATCGACATCTTGTGACGGCGGAACTGTTCCAGCGCTTTGGTGTCGAGGCTGACCACGTCGGTGCCCTCGATCGTGATGCAGCCGTCGGTGGGTTCGATCAAGCGGTTGAAGTGGCGGATCAAGGTCGATTTGCCGGAGCCCGACAGGCCCATGATGACGAAGATCTCGCCCTTGCGGATGTCCAGATTGATGTCGTTGAGCCCCACCGTGTGTCCGGTGGCGGCGAGGATATCGTCTTTGGACAGGCCTTCTTTGACCTTGGGCAAAATCGACGTCGGGTCGGACCCGAACACCTTGTACAGGCCACGGACTTGGATCAGGGCATCGGTGGAGGGTTTAGGCATCTTCTCGGCCCTTCAAGTGTCGTTGTGTGCGTCGGGCGTAAGCTTGCGATACGCGATCGAACGTGATCGCCAGCGCGACGATGGCCAGTCCGTTGAACAGGCCCATGGTGAAATACTGGTTGGTGATGGATTTCAGCACCGGCTGGCCCAAGCCTTTCACACCGATCATTGATGCGATCACCACCATCGACAGCGCCATCATGATGGTCTGGTTGATGCCCGCCATGATCGTCGGCATGGCCAGCGGCAGTTGCACCCCGGCCAAGCGCTGCCACGGCGTCGCGCCATAGGCGGCGGCAGCTTCCAATACTTCTTTATCAACCAAGCGAATGCCCAAATTGGTGAGGCGTATGACCGGCGGAATCGCATAGATCACCACCGCGATCACGCCCGGCACCTTGCCGATACCCAACAGCATCACCACCGGGATCAGATACACGAACGCCGGCATGGTCTGCATTATGTCGAGGATCGGCGTGATGATGGACCGCGCCCGATCCGATCGCGCCATGACAATACCGATGGGCACGCCTAAGGCAATCGACAACAACGTGCACACCGTGATGATGCTCATGGTGCGCATGGTGTTTTCCCACATGCCGAAATAGCCGATCAGCAAAAACGCGACGACCACACCCAACGACAGCTTCCACGACCGGCTTGCGGCGTACACCAGCACAACGATGGCCGCCAAAACCAGCCACCACGGCGATGTGATCAGCAGCTTTTCCAGCCACACCAAAAACATCAGCAGCGGATCGAACACGGCCTCGATGCTTTCGCCCCAAGATCGCGAAAAGTCACGGTACGCGCCATCGAGCCCTTTGCGGATCGCGACCAAACTGGCGCGCTCCATCTCAGGGAACTTCGTTAACCAGCTTTCGGTGGCCATATCGGACTCCGCTCAAAATGCAATTGGTCTACCGAGCTTCTACAGTCCAGCCAGGGCCTTTTCGACTTTGGCGGCGACGTCAGCCGACACCCAAGGCGTCCAAGTGCTGGAGTAGTTTTTCAAGAAATGCTCCATGACGATGTTGCCGTCGGCCTGATTGTCTTCCATCCATGCCAACAATTCGTTCATCTGGGCGTTCTTAAACGCACGCTTGGTCAGGTAAGCGTAGGCTTTCGGTGCGCGCGCGGCGAAGCTTTCGGTGGTCACGGTTTCCACCAGCGACGGCGGGTACATGGTGACTTTGGGGTTTTCGCAATCGGCCTTGGACGTACAGTTCATGTACTCGGCTTTATCCGCGCCCGATCCGAAATCGACCTTGACCATCTTATATTTGCCCAATACGGCTGTCGGCGCCCAATAATAGCCGAACCAAGGCTCTTCGCGGGCGAACGCCTTAGCAATGGCGCCGGACAAGCCTGCACCGGAACCGGGGTCGACCAGCTCAAACCCATCGTCAGCCAACTTCAAAGCCTTAAACAGGTTACCTGCCGAAATCTGGCAGTTCCAACCCGCCGGGCAGGTGTAAAAGCCGGACTTGTCGGGGTCTTCGGGGTGTTTGAACATCTTTGCCTTGGCGCGCACGCCGTCGATGGTGGCGAGGCTCGGGTCCTTATCGACCATGTACTGGGGCACCCAAAAGCCTTCTTCGCCGCCGTCGCTGAGCGACTTACCGGCCACGCGCAGGCGTTTTTCGGCGACGCCCTTTTCGACGGCTTCTTTCAGCGAGTTGCTCCAAAGTTCCGGCGCGATGTCGGGCTCGCCCTTTTCCACCATTGAGGTGCCGGTCGGCATGGTGTCGCCGGGAACCAGTTCCGCGTCGCAGCCATATCCGTGCTTCTAGATGAACCGGTCGACGTTGGCGATCAGCGAGGCCGAGTTCCAGTTCATGTCGGCAATGGTGACCCGCCCGCAATCGTTGGCGGCCAAAGCCGGGACCGACAGAATAGATAAAACAGACGCAGCGAAGACAAACTTAGTATTAAACACAGCACACAACTCCACCAATTCACACAAACGGAACGCTCAACAGCACAGACAACAAAAAGCAACACAGCAAACTCAACAGAGTTTTTTGTAATTTTGAAGTTATTTACATTACTTCAACCTTATTTGCCGCTCTATTTGCTATCTGGGCGTCATAGATTTCTTAGACAATATTCATTGCATGTTGAGTTTGTTTTTTCAAGGTGCACAAGGTGATGTTTATACCGGTAGAGATACCCGCACGCGCAAGCCGCCGCCGGGGGCGTCTTCCAACACGATCTCGCCACCATGGCCACGGATCACGTCGCGCGCAATGGTCATGCCCAGGCCGACCCCGCCGGTGATCGGGTTGCGTGAGGTATCGAGGCGCACAAACGGCTTGAACACGTCGGCGCGCTTGTCTTCGGGGATGCCGGGGCCGTCGTCGTCGATGACGATTTCCACCGTTTCGCTGCGCACCCCGGATCGGATCGAGATATGCTGACCGTGACGAATGGAATTTTCCACCAAGTTGGTCAGCGCGCGTTTCAGCGCATTGGGCTTGATCGGCGCGCGAATGTCGCCTTCCGAATGCAAATCGATCGCCGCGCCTTTTCGCCGCGCTTGATTGGCGATTTCCAACAGCATATCGGACAGGCTGAAGTCAACCGCCGTCTCGCCGCCTTCACCACGGGCGAAGGCCAGATATTCTTCGAGCATGTGCTCCATGTCGGCAATATCGGTTTTCAGATCCGCCACGCCGTCCGCGTCGCCCATCATTTCCAATTGCAGCTTCATCCGCGTCAGCGGCGTGCGCAAATCGTGCGACACCCCCGCCAGCATGTCGGTGCGTTGTTGGATGTGGCGTTTGAGGCGATTGCGCATGGCGATGAACGCACCGGCAGCGCGGCGCACTTCGGTGGCACCTTCGGGTTTGAAGCGCGGCGTGTCACGGCCCATGCCAAAATCGTTGGCGGCGCGCGCCAATCGACGAATGGGGCGCACCTGATTTCGCATGAACACCACCGCAACCCCAAACAGCAGCATCGAGGTTCCCGCCATCCACAACACGAACACATATGTGGTGGTGGAAAACAGCCGTTTCCTCGGCACCGTGACGCGCAACACGCCTTCGGCCAACTGCACATCTATATCGACAAAGCGGTCGCGGCTTTCGGCGTCGATACGGTGCGGCTTGTGAACCACCTCGTCCATCGCGCCGGTCAATTGGCGCACCAAAATGGTCTCGCCCAACTTTTGCGTGTCCGCGAGCACCCCGTCGGGGGTGTATGCAATATCGAGCTGCAGGGATATTTTCACTTGGCGAAACAGCGCTTGATGGGCCAGTACATCAGGCGCACGGCGCATGCCTTCGATCACCACCGCGATCTCACCGGCCACGCCCAGTGCCAAGCGGCGACCGACTTTGTTCCAGTGGTTTTCAAAAAACACCGTCGCACTGATCACTTGCAGCAAGATCAGCGGCGTGACGATGATTAGGACCGAGCGACCCAGCAGGCTTTTGGGCAAATACGGCTTTAAGACCGTGGACAATTGCATGGCGCGCCCCTCAATCCGGCATCAGAACGTAGCCCTTGCCACGCACGGTCTGAAGATAACGCGGAAGCTTAGGGTCCGCTTCGATTTTTCGGCGCAACCGCGTGACCTGGACATCGACCGCGCGTCCACCGCCACTGGCATCAGCCCCGGCCCCGGTGCGCTCAATCAAATCATCGCGCGTCAGCGGCTCCCCCGGACGTTCGGCGAGCACTTTCAACAATTGCACCTCAACCGTCGTCAGGCGCACCGGTTGATCGTCGACCTTGAGCACGCCGCGATCCAAATCGAAGCACGCGGCCCCCATGGTGATGATGCGCGGCGCGTCGTCATCTTCACTGCGTTGGGGCACGCGTTTGAGGATGTTGTTGACCCGCAACAACAATTCGCGCGGCTCAAACGGTTTGGTCAGGTAGTCGTCCGCGCCGTGTTCCAGGCCGCGAATGCGATCCTCAGACTCGCCCATCGCGGTCAGCATCAAAATCGGAATGTCGGACGTGGTGCGCAAATCGGCGGCGAAGTCGAGACCACTTTCGCCCGGCATCATCAAATCCAAAACGATCAGATCGAACGCCAGCGAGGCCAGCTTGGCGCGGGCGTTCTGAGCATCGGTCGCGCTGATCACGATGAAGCCGTTGTCGCTGAGGTACTTTCGCAGCAACTCACGCAGACGGTCATCGTCATCCACCACCAAGATATGCGGGGTATCCGCCACCATGCCCCCAGGCCTCCTTCATGATCCAGGCAAGGACATTAGCACCTCAATCGGTGTGAGGACCACCACCTGTAAACCGCGCCCGGTCGTCGGCGTTGATGATTTGCGTCAGCACCGCCTTGAAACCTTGAACCGCCTCTGCCCCCGCAGTCTTATACGCCCGTCCGATGCGCGCACTTTGGCAGTCGGTCAAACGGCGTTCCAACGCATCGCCCTTGTCGGTCAGCGCCAAAATGCGCCGACGGCGATCGCCCGCGTCGGTTTCTTGATTGATGTAGCCTTCGCGCACCAATTGGCCCAGCACCCGCGACAGGCTTTGCTTGGTGATTTTCAGTATCCCCAACAGCCGGTTAACGGTGATCCCGGGATTGCGCTTGACGAAATAGATGACCCGGTGATGCGCGCGGCCAAAACCGTCGCCCGCCAAAATGGCATCGGGCTCACCGGTGAAATCGCGATAGGCAAAGAACAACAGCTCCAAAGCTTGACGCAATTCTTCGTCGCTCAGGTATGCATTCAGCTCATTTTCAGCGCTTTGGCTCATCACGCTTTCACCTCAAAAAATAAGTCAGTGTTGTTGACATATATGCCCAAGACTGATAAAAAACGCAACAACATTCCTGGGAAAAGTCCCAAAACGGTAATAATATTTCAAAACGACCTTCGGCAGAGCACGCTGAAGCAATGAGAAGGGTGAAGACGATGGCGGGTCCCGCTTACGACGACCGTGATGGCAAAATCTATTACGACGGTGAAATGGTGGAGTGGCGCGATGCCAAGGTTCACTTGCTGAGCCACGCCTTGCACTACGGGTCTGCGGTCTTTGAAGGCGTGCGCATGTATTCGGGCAAGATTTTCAAACTGCGCGAACATTCCGAACGCTTGATCAAATCGGCCGAAATCATGGGCTTTGAAATCCCCTACACCGTCGAACAAATCGACCAAGCCTGCATCGATGCCTGCGCCGTCAACGACATCACCGACGGCTACCTGCGCCCGTTCGCGTGGCGCGGCAGTGAAATGATGGGCGTCGCGGCGCAAAGCAACACCATCCACTTTGCCGTGGCGGCGTGGGAATGGCCCAGCTATTTCTCACCCGAAGCCCGCGCCAAGGGCATTACCTTGACGACATCCCAGTGGCGTCGCCCGCCGCCCAACACCGCGCCGGTTCACGCCAAGGCCGCTGGCCTGTACATGATCGCGACCCTGTCCAAGCACGACGCCGAAGCCGCCGGTTATACCGATTCTCTGATGCTGGATTGGCGCGGCCAAGTCGCCGAAGCCACCGGCGCGAACATCTTTATGGAAATGGGCGACGGCAAGCTGCACACCCCGACGCCCGATTGCTTCCTCGACGGCATCACCCGACGCACGGTCATGGACCTGGCCCGCGCACGTGGCATCGAAGTGGTCGAGCGCGTGATCATGCCTGAAGAATTGGCCAACGCCACCCAAGTGTTCCTCACCGGAACGGCGGCGGAAGTCACCCCGGTCGGCGCAATTGACGCACACAAATATGAAGTCGGCGACATCACCAAGACCTTGATGGACGATTACGACAAAGCTGTCGGAAAAGCCCCCGCCAGCGCGGCTGCTGAATAAAATCTGCACTTAAAAAATACATGACAAAAAACCGCATTGGCTGCGCGCCGGTGCGGTTTTTTTGGTGCAAGGCTTATGCGGTCAGACCAACATCGGTGCTGGCGCACGCACCACTGAAGCTGGCCGGAAAAGACAACGTCACGGTGGTGCCTTTGCCGGGCGTGCTGCGCAAATCAATGCTGCCGCCATGCAGCTCCATCAGACGCTGCGCCAAGGTCAGGCCAAGGCCGGTGCCTTCGGACCTGCGCACATACATATCGTCTTGCACTTGCGCTTGTTGAAAGGGCTCCAGAGCACGCACGATCTCGTCTTCCGTCATCCCTTGCCCCGTATCGGAAACGATGATGTGGTGAGCGCCGTCATCGCACTGGCTGGTGATGGCGATTTCGCCTGTGTGCGTGAATTTGACGGCATTGCCGATCACGTTGAACAGCACTTGGCGAATGCGCAGCGGGTCAACATGAAGCGTATGCGGGCAATCCGTAATGTTGTGAAGGTGTACATTTTTGCGAGACGCTTGCGGCGTCAGCAGCACGACGACATCACCGATCAACGTGCCCAACGCAACCTCCGCCAAACTGAGTTCCATCTTTTGCGCTTCGATCTTGGATAAATCCAGCACCTGATTGATGACCTCCAAAAGGTGCTTGCCGCTGGATACGATCAGTTCCGCATATTCCATATACGCAGGCGGCATCGCGCCGAGGGTTTGCTGGTGCATCATTTCTGAAAAGCCGATGATGGAATTCAGCGGCGTGCGCAACTCATGGCTCATGTTGGCCAGAAAAGCCGACTTCGCCGCATTTGCCCGCTCCGCCGTTTCGCGCGCGTTTTTGGTGTCCGCTTCCGCTTGGCGCAGTTCGGAGTTGGAACGCACCAGTTCGCGCAACAACAATCTGTTGCTGAGCGTTTCGCTCAAACGCACCGCGATATCTTGAAACAGCGCGACCTCGCTGTCCGTCCACTGGCGTTCATATGCGCATTGATGCAAACCAAACGCCCACGGCTTTTCCACCCGAGGATAAAGCGCCGTGATCACCGCCGATTGCGGCAATAGAATTTGTTGTTCTTTGAACGCCGGGGTTTCTTCACCCACAGGAAGCAGGTCTTCGCGGTTGAGCGAGATGACATCCTTGCCCCCCAACAAAGCCCGAAACAATGCCTTTTGCTCATCCGTGACCGGCAGGTCCAGTCCGACTTCTAAAGCGCCGGGAAATTCCGGCTTGCACGCTTCGACGGGAATTGAAAATGTTGCCGCTTCGGGATCGAGCGGATAGAGCAAAAACACCCGGTCGCAATCAAAAACCGCAAGCGCTTCTTCGACGAATTTTTGGATCAATTCTTCCAGGTCCTGAATGCGATTCAGAACCTTGAGAATTCTGGTCATGCCCTCGAAATAAAATCTATCATGGAATGAAACAAGATTGTTTGCGTTGGCGCTGCTGCTGGTGCTGCGTTTCACGACCGCGCCTCCTGACCACCCGAACGAAAAGCGCCCCCTTAAAGAGGCTCTCTAAGGTTAATTATCCGAACCTTTCAAAGGACTGTCAAACACCCTACGGTTTAAATTACATCGCCCCGCCGGGCTTATCGACGTGGTGTTCGCTAAGGTTTTCAGTGAGGAATTCAAACGCATCCTCAACGCTGTCGGAACAATGAAACAGTTCCAGGTCGCTGGGTGAGATGGTGCCGTATTTGACCATCGCGTCGAGGTTCAAAATCTCGTTCCAATACTCCGACCCATACAGCACCACTGGCATGGCCTTGCCCATTTTGCGGGTCGAGACCAAGGTCATCAGCTCAAAAAACTCATCCAGTGTGCCGTAGCCGCCAGGGAACACGATCATCGCCTTGGCGAGATACGAAAACCAGAATTTGCGCATGAAGAAGTAATGGAAATCGAACGCCAGCTCGCGCGTGATGTAGGGGTTTTCGTGTTGTTCGAACGGCAACGAAATGTTCAGCCCGATGTTATGACCCTTGGCGTCGGCGGCACCACGATTGGCCGCCTCCATGATGCCGGGGCCGCCACCGGTGCACATCACGAAGCGTTTCGTGCGCCCCTTCAAGCCTTTCGACCATTCGGTCAGGCGGCGCGACAGTTCGCGCGCCTCCTCATAATAGCGCGACATTTTTAAGGTCTGTTCCGCTCGCGCCACGTCGCCGCCATGCTTTTTGGCCGAGGCCAGCGCCGTCTCGGCGACTTCGCGCGAACGAATGCGCGCGGAGCCAAAAAACACGATGGTGTCGGAAATGTTGTGACGCTCGAAACGATCTTCAGGCTCCAAAAACTCCGCCATGATGCGCATCGGGCGTCCGGCGCGGCTCTGGATGAAATCCAGGTCCTTATAGGCTTTGACCGGTTTGTTGGAACCGTCTTCGCCATCGCGTTTGTCGGGCTTGCGCGCCATAATCAACTCTCCAGCTGTAAGTCCTTATTGCTCTTATATTTTTCACTGAATTCAAAGTAATAGCAAGAACCGCACGCGGGCTATAAAATTAGGCTCACACGATTGTGAAGAGCACATTCACACCTCATCACCACATGTACAGAATACAAAGGGCGTAGGGAGAAACCCTGCGCGCCAGAGAAACGGGTGGCGGAAAAGCCGCTCGTTTCGCGTTTAGGCCGAGATTCGCGCCCACAACCCGGTAAGGTCTTGAATCGTTTCGGTGCCGGGCGGGAACAAATCGTCGTGATGCGGTGCGATGCGGCCCAAAAACGCCATGTCGCGATCTTGGGCGGCGTCATAATCCGTCATCGCATCGCCCACAAACAACACCCGGTCTTTATCAAGCCCGTTGCGGGTCACGATGTCGTCGATGATTTCAGGCTTAAGACGTGGCGAGCCATGGACCTCGTCGAAATAATCATTCCAGCCGCGCTTAGTGACGATGCGCTTGAGCTCATCATCAGGCGTGCCGGAAATGACGTAGAGTTTCAACTGACCTTGAGCGGTTTGCAGAAACTCAACCGCACCCGGCACAGCGCCGACCTCCACAACTTGTCGCTCAACAATATCGGAATATCGTTGCGCCCAAGCCGTCACCTCGGTCGGTGTTAAAGGCTGGCCGAGAAATTCACGGTGATAAATCTCAATCTTGCGCACCCGCGAAATGCCTGCGTGACGGATGTGGTAGTTGACGCATTTCTGCACCACCTCATCACCGAATTCACCATAGAGCTCGCGAAATGCATCGGTTTTGATGTCGGCGCTTTCGGCCAGCACACCGTCGAAATCAAAAAAAATGGCGTCGTAACGAATGATGCTTCCCCTCTCGATTTAGGTTTTATCCCAGCGCTGGGTCGCCGCATCGTCGCTGGCTTTGGCTTCAACCCAATGATCGCCCTCCGGCGCGCTTTCTTTCTTCCAAAACGGTGCTTTGGTTTTCAACCAGTCGATCAAAAAATGACAGGCCTCGAAAGCGGCCTCGCGATGCGCGCTGGCGGCAGCGACGAACACGATGCGATCGCCCGGCTCCAAGCAGCCATGGCGATGCACGATCAATGTTGCATCCAGCGGCCAACGTTCATGGGCTTCTTTTTCAATCGCTTCGAGCTGCTTTTCAGTCATGCCCGGATAGTGTTCCAGCGTCATCGCCGAAATCTGATCATCGCCAGCGAAGTCCCGCACCATACCGATGAACGAGCACACCCCACCGATGGCGTGGTTGTCCGCCGTCATCCGTTCAAGCTCTTGGCCCGGATCGAAATCGTGTTCCTGGACGCGGATCATCGAAACATCAGCCTCCCGTCACCGGCGGAAAAAAGGCCACTTCATCGGCTTCGGTGAGCTTGTGATCGCTATCGACGTGTTCTTGATTGACCGCCACGCGCACCACAGCCTCATCGGCGAAGGCATCGTCATAGCCAGCCCCACGCCCTTTCAGCCACGTGACCAGCCCGGCGACGTCGGTGACGCCGTCCGGCAAGTCGAGCTCTTCTTGAGCGGTGCCGGTCTTTTCCTTGAGCCAAGCGAAATACAAAACCTTCACGATGTCATCTCCACAAACGGCAAGAAATCGACCAAGTCGCCCTTGTTCACGCGTTCCAAATCTTCCGGCAATTCGACCAAGCCGTCGCTGGCGACCATCGAGGTGAGAATGCCTGAGCCTTGCGACGGGTACTTGTGCACCTCAGTCTCACCATTTTCATTCGTTTGCAAATTGGCGCGCAGCCATTCCCGGCGTCCGGCTTTTTTGTTCATCTCAAACGCGGCGGGGATACGGTAAATGTTGGGGGCTGTCGCGGTGCGCCCCGACAGCGTCAAGATCAACGGACGCGCGATGCGCATGAACGTGACCATCGCCGCAACGGGGTTGCCCGGCAGTCCGACGAACGCGGTGTCGACAATTTTGCCCAACGCCATGGGGCGTCCCGGCTTGATCGCAAGACGCCAAAAATCAATGCTGCCTAAACTTTGCACCACGTGGGTGATGTGGTCTTCTTCGCCCAAGCTGACCCCGCCCGACGTGATGATCAGATCGTGGCCCGGATACGCGTCGTGCAGGGCGGAGCGGATTTCCGCGACCCGGTCGGGCAAAATGCCCAGGTCCGTGACTTCGCAGCCGAGCCCTTTCAACAGTGCACTGACGGCGTAGCGGTTGGCGTCAAAAATCACACCTTCACCCGGTTCATCGAACGCCGGGTCGACGACTTCGTCGCCGGTGGAAAAAATCGCGCAGCGCAAACGGGTGTAGACCTTAAGTTTGCCCCTGCCCACCGATGCGGCCAAGCCGATTTCCTGGGCGCGCAACATTTGCCCGGTTTTGATCACAACATCGCCCGCGACCACGTCTTCGCCTTGTTTGCGGCGGTTGGCACCTTGCTTGATGCCTGCGGGCAAAACCACGTCGTCGCCGTCAAGGGCCACGTCTTCTTGCATGAACACCGTGTCCATGCCGTCCGGAACCGGCGCGCCGGTAAAGATCTGCACCGCTTCGCCGCTTTCGGCCGGGCGGTCCAACGGGTGGCCCGCCGCGATGCGTGCGGTGACCGGCAAGCGGGTTTCGTTATTAACCAGCAAGTCCGCATAGCGCACCGCGTATCCATCGACGGCGGAATTGTCATGGGGGGGCACATCGCGCGGCGCGGTGATGTCTTCAGCCAGAACCCGGCCCAAGGCGTCGCGCAGCGCGACCGTTTCAGTGCCAACGACGATGTGCGCGCGTTCTTTCAAAACCCGCAAGCCTTCATCGAAAGGCATCAGATCGTCACCGATGGAAAAGCAATCGTCTTGCAAGCCCGCCACGTTATTCCCCTCCCGCTGATGTGCCGTTTCCGGCATCCGTCTCCGCAATATGGCGCAGCCCCGCGCGCAGGTAATCGTATCCTGTAATGATGGTGATCACGGCGGCGATCCACAAACCGTAAATGCCGATTTCCCAGGTGGTGGCGAAACCGAAGTCCGGCCCCGCAGAGCCGACGATCAAAAAGCCCAGCGCCAACATCTGAATGGTGGTTTTCCATTTGGCAAGCAAGCTCACCGGCAAGCCGACGCGGGCTTCGGCGAGAAATTCGCGCAAACCCGAAACCAAGATTTCGCGGCACAAAATCACCGCGGCGGGCAAGATGTGCACCGCACTGATGCTTTCTACACCGACCAGCATGAACAACACACCGGCGACCAACAGCTTATCGGCAATGGGGTCGAGAAACCGCCCGAACGCCGACTGCTGATGCCAGGCCCGCGCCAGATAGCCGTCGAAAAAGTCGGTGATGCAGGCGTAGGTGTACGCCGCAAACGCCAGCCAGTTGCCCATCGGGGTACCCAGCATAATGAAACCAAGCACCACCGGAATGGCCAGGATGCGCGAAACGGTAAGGACATTGGGGACGTTGAGAATCATAAACCTACGCTTGGAGGGTCAAATGCTTGCAAAAAAGAATACCGGACAAGTGCATTCTAACGCCCTATGTCTCGGGATGAAACCAGTCATAAATCTGTTTTGCGGTTGCTTTTGAAATGCCGTCCACGGCTTCCAGGTCGATTTGACCGGCTTCTTCAACCGCTTTGGCCGATCCGAAGTGGTGCAACAGCGCCTTTTTACGCTTCGCGCCGATGGATGGAATGTCGTCCAATTTGGAGTGTTGCTGCGCTTTTGAACGCCGCCCCCGGTGGGTGCCGATGGCGAATCGGTGCGCTTCGTCGCGCAAACGTTGGATATAATACAGAACTTGATCGCGCTCATGCAGCTGCTTGGGCGCAAGTCCTGGCAAGAAAATACGTTCGCGCCCGGCGTTGCGGTCCGGCCCCTTGGCGACGCCCGCGACGACGATGCCTTCGATGTCGAGCTCTTTCAAAACCTCCAGCGCGATCCCCAGTTGACCGCGCCCGCCATCGATCAACAGCAAGTCGGGCCATTCCGCACCCCGTTCACCGCCATTTTCCGCAATGTCTTTTAAGGCGCGCTTAAACCGCCGGGTGAGGACTTCGCGCATCATCGCGTAATCGTCGCCCGGCTCATATCCATCCGCGCCACCTTCTGCATTGGATGCGCCGCGAATGTTGAATTTGCGATAGGCGTTTTTGCGAAAGCCTTCCGGCCCCGCGACGATCATCCCGCCCACCGCGTTGGTGCCGGACACGTGGGAATTATCGTAGACCTCGATCCGGTTGGGCGGATGGTCCAAGCCAAACAGCACCGCCATTTCTTCGAGCATCTTTTCTTGGGTGGCGTATTCGGCGGAGCGCCGCGCCAGCGCATCACGGGCATTTTCCAACGCATGGGCCACCAGCCCGGCGCGATCGCCACGGCTGGGACGGGTGAGCTTGACCTTGCGTTCGGCGCGCACCGCCAAGGCATCGGCCACCAGTTCGGTGTTGGGGATATCCTCGCTGAGCAAGATTTCGCGCGGTGGGATGTGGGCGGCGTAAAACTGGCCCAAAAAGGCCTCCAACACTTCAGCCGTATCTTCGCCTTTGGCCTGGGCCGGGAAATACGCGCGATTGCCGAAATTGCGCCCGCCTCTGAAAAAGAACACCTGCACGCAATTGAGGCCGTTTTTATGGCTCAACGCCACCACGTCGGCGTCCATCACCGTGCCGGGGTTGATGTCTTGGTGCTGTTGGATGCGCGTCAGCGCACGAATACGGTCGCGGCATTCGGCGGCTTTTTCATATTCCATGGCATCGCTGGCCGCCTGCATCTCGCGCGCTAGACGTTTTTGAATGTCTTGGCTTTTGCCTTGCAAAAATTGGCGCGCCTCATCGACCAGTTGGGCGTAGCGGTCATGATCGACCTTACCCTCGACGCACGGACCGGAGCAGCGCTTGATTTGATACAGCAAACACGGTCGGCTGCGATTGGCGAACACCGAATCCGTACAGGTGCGCAAGAAAAAGGCCCGCTGCAAAACGGTCAGGGTTTCATTGACCGCCCACACGCTGGCGAACGGTCCAAAATAATCGCCCTTAACCTTGCGCGCACCGCGATGCTTGAGCACCCGCGGAAAATCGTGGGCCGAGGTCACCAAGATTTCCGGGAAGCTTTTGTCGTCGCGCAGCAAGATGTTGTAACGCGGCGCCAGCTTCTTGATCAGGTTGGCTTCCAGCAACAATGCTTCGGCTTCGGTGTGGGTGGTGACGAATTCCATCGCCTGGGTCTGCGCCACCATGCGCCGGATGCGCACCGACTGGCGTTCAGGCTTGGTGTAGCTGGCCACCCGCTTTTTCAGATTCTTGGCTTTGCCGACGTACAAAACCTTGCCGCCCTCACCCAGCATCCGGTAAACCCCCGGCTTGGCGGGCAGGGTTTTCAGATATCGCTCAATCACCGCCGCACCCAAGGATGCACCAAGGGCGGCGACAGGTTGATCGGAAGAGGATGGCGGTGGCGTTTGCATACTTGAAATTACGCCCATCGGACGTTCAGCGTAAAGGTTTCTAATACTTTCAGATGGTTGCCTAGGCGGTTCCAAAGAGCGGTAAGTGTGATGTTCGTTCTTGACCTCGGAACTATCCACCAAAGCTGTGGATAAGTGTGTGTACAATGAGGACCTGCCCGGACCACGTTGAGGGACTCCCTCACATCCGTCTCTTTGCACAATTATTGAGCAATTTCGTAACGCATTGATTTTGTTAAAATTTTATAGATTCACGGGACGGTCGTCTTAAAACCAGCTTACAGACAAGTTACAGCATGGTTTCAAACAAGAATGCACCGGGCTGTGTAAAACCGACACTTGAAGTCGACCATAGGCGCTATTGAACACCACTTTGGCATTCAGCAAATAAAGGAAAAACTATACTTCCGGATTAAAGCGCTCAATTTCCACACCGACGCTTGAAGCGTCTTCGAAGACGTCGAGCTTTTCCACCCTGACCCGCACCGAACGCACTTGCTGGGGCCTCAAACATACACTGGCAATCTCTTCGGCCAGGGTTTCCACCAAATTGGTGTGGCCTTGATCGCAAACGGCGCGCACGGCGGTGGTGATCTGCTCATAGCAAACCACGTTTTGAATGTCGTCGGCGACGGAGGTCACGTCGCCTTCAAACACCGCCAAATCCAAATTGAGGCGTACACGTTGTTTCGCGCCCTGCTCAAAATCATGCACCCCGATGAAGCTCATCAACACCAAATCGCGCACGAACACATGACGGATGCCGACGCGGGCGTCGGCGATCGATGGTGAAGAAACCAGACGGATGGTGGCGTTGCTCATGGCGAGGCCTTTTCAGCAGGGGGTCTGAGGGAACGTCATTCGTTGGGCGGGTTGAGGTTGGACGCCTGAGCCCAGCCCAAATGCTGGCCACCGTCGAGCGCGATCATCTGTCCCGTCATCGACGGCGCATTGATGATAAAGCGCACGGCATCGGCAATTTCGTCGGCCATGACTTTGCGTCCAAGCGGAACTTCCGACCATTGGCGTGCAAAATCGTCTTCGGATTGGCGGACGTTCTTGATGGTCGGGCCCGGTCCCACGCCATTGACCCGGACTTTGGGCGCCAAAGCCAAGGCCAGCGTCTGGGTCAGGGTCCAAAGGGCGGACTTGGACACGGTGTACGACATAAAGAACGGGGTGAGGTTCCACACCCGCTGATCCAAAAGATTGATAATGGTGCCTTCCAAGCCGTCCGGCAGCTGTTCGGCGAACATTTGCGACAGCACGAACGGGGCGCGTAAATTGACATCCATGTGCATGTCCCAGCTTTCGCGGGTGCAGCTATCGACCGTGTCGTTTTCGAACAATGAGGCATTGTTGACCAGCGTTGTCAGCGGCCCCAGCACCTTGGTCGCGGCGGGGATGATGGTTTTGACGTCATCCTCATCGCCCAAATCGGCTTTGATCGCAACGGCGCGCCCGCCCACATCTTGGATGGACGCGACCAATTGTTCGGCCTTTTCGTGCGAATTCAAATAGTGCACCGCAACGCCAAAGCCGTGTGCGGCCAAGTCGAACGCAATGGCGCGCCCGATACGGTGCGCCGCGCCGGTGATCAATACATTGGGGTGTCCTAGGCTTTCCATGGTCGGAGAATGATGGAAGTCCGCCCGCGATGCAAGTCCCCGATTTAAGCCTGGGATCTAAGGCTCATCGGACGCTTCAACCGATCCACGACAGAACCTGGTCGACACCGACAGCCTGAGCGGCGATGTACAGACCATAAGCGCCTAAAAACAGCAGCCCTTCGCGACGGCCCAAGCGCGTGCCCATGGCCAAATACGCCAAAATCACCAACGTCGCGGCCATCATGATCCACAGATCGAATTGCACCAATTGCGCTGGCACCGGCAGCGGCACAAAAAGGGCGACACCGCCCGCCACACCCAAGGTGTTGAACAGGTTGGAACCGATCACATTGCCGATGGCCACGTCGGTATGGCCGCGGCGCGCCGCCACGGCGGATGCCGCCAGTTCCGGCAACGACGTGCCGAACGCGATCAAGGTCAGGCCGATGACTTCTTCCGAAACGCCAAAGTTGCGGGCAATTTCGCTGGCGCCCGCGACCAGTTGGTCGGCGCCGAAGCTCAACGCAATCAAACCGCCGATGACGCTCAGCCATGCGAGCCCCATGGACATTTTAACGTCTTGAAATTCTTCCGCTTCGCGTTCGTGCAGATGCGCGCTGGCTTGGCCGTCGCTGCGTTCGCGCAGGTATGAGCGCAAGAAATAGCCAAACAGCACCAACACCATCACGCCGCCCGCGATCTCGCTCACGGTGCCCGCCAAGCACAACCACGTGAACAGCACCGACGCGCCGGTCAACATCAAGCCATCGCGGATCACCGCGCGGGTGTCCACCACCACCGGGGCCATCAGGGCGGTCGCGCCGAGAATCAGCAAGATATTAGCGATGTTGGAACCGACCACGTTGCCCAAGGCAATGGCTTCGGACCCATCCAAGGCGGCGCTGAGGCTGACCACGAATTCCGGGGCCGAGGTGCCGAACGCCACCACCGTCATACCGATCAACAGCATCGACAGGCCCAGCTTCACCGAAACCTGAACCGCGCCGCGCACCAGAAATTCCGCACCGCCCAACAGCAACGCAAAACCAAAAATCACCTGCAAATAAATCATGCTCGTTAGCCCTTTTCGGCGGTATTTGGCGCAAGATCGATGAACGCATCGACGATGTCGAGGTACAGATCGCGCTTAAACGGCACGATCAAGTCCGGCAATTGGCGCATTTCGGCCCACCGCCAGTCGGAAAATTCCGGATGTTTGTGGGTGTTCAGATCGATATCGGCATCTTTGCCGAGATACCGCATCGCATACCACTTTTGTTTTTGCCCCCGATACCGCCCTTTCCAGACCTTTTTGCGCACGTCCTTGGGCAAATCATAGGTCAGCCAGTCTTCGGTTTCGGCAATGATTTCGGCGTTGTTGGTGCCGATTTCTTCGTCCAACTCACGCATGACGGCTTCGCGTGGGTCTTCATCCGCATCGATGCCGCCTTGGGGCATTTGCCACGCATCGCCCGGGGTGTCGATGCGCTTGGCGACAAAAACAAGGCCGTCTGCGTTCAAAAGAACGACACCGACGCCAAGACGATAAGGAAGGTCGTGTTTTTTGCTCATGACAGGGTTTTATCTGATGAGTTGTTTGTTGGCTAGTGACGATACGGGCACCAATTGCAGGCCTTTTTCGTCAAGGGTTTTCAACCACGCCGTAAGTCGTTCCAACGTCAGCGGCGAGGCTGAAATCCGCGCGATCGCAATGGCGCGTTTTTTGGCCAAGGCTTCCAGTTCCTGAAATTGCAGGTCCAACGCTTGGCGTCCCGGGGTTGCGTCCAAGGTCAGTTCCACCGTGGCCCACTTTGCGCCCACCTGATAGGCGACCCGGGTGCCGAGCGAGTCTTCCGCACCGCCATCGACGTACATCAGGCCGCGCTTTTTCAAGACCTCCATAATCGACTTGAGTTGCTCTTCAACGCTCAAAAATTTACTGCCATAAACGCTCAACACACCGAAATAGCCGGTGGTTTGGCTCAACATCCATTCCAGCTGTTGAATGTTTTCATCGGGCGTCGCCAGCGATTTCAAGGCGTTGGGGCCCGGGTCCGAAAACGGGAAATCGCTGGATTCGGACGGCATGTTCAGCAGTATCTCATGCCCCGCCGCCCGCGCGCGCTTGGCCCAAAAATCCAAACCGCGCGCGTACACATCCAAAGACAACGTCACCTCGGCCGGTGTGCCGAGGATTGCGGCTTCGGTCGAAGCGCGCGACAAACCGACCCCGGTGATGATCACGGCGATTTTCGGATCACCGCTTTTTTTCTCCGGCCCAGGGCGGGCATAAGCATCAAACGGGGTTTGGCCTTCGGGGCCGATCTTGGGCAGCAAGCCATGTTCACTCGGCTCAGCCAAGGTCGCCACGGGGGATTCCAAAAGCGGTTCGGCTGGAGGCCACGGGGGCAGCTTTTCATAAGACGCTTTGGTGGTTGATGGGATCACCACACCAACGCCGGGTTCCATCTGCACATCGAGGCCCAACCGCCCCAATTCCGTTTGCGGGACTTCGCTGACCCCGCCCGGCACAACCGGCGATGTGGCGAGTGCTTGGTCCTCTGCGCCCGTCATGGGCGGGGCCAAGCCGCCCGCGCCTTCAGGTGTCGGCGCGGGAGAAGGTGCGCTCATCGGCTGGGTCGCGGGCGCTTGCGGTGAGGACGGAGCGATGTCGTCCAGGCTGATCACCATTCCGCCTGCAGGAGCGTCCTGCCCCTCAGCCGCGATCTCATCTGCGGGCGCGGACGGCGGATCGCCACCCATCAGCCACCACGCCAATCCACCGATCACCATGGCGACGGCGACGCCGCCACCGGCCAGCATGAGCAATTTTTTCAGCTTGGCCTTTTGCGCCTCTTCATCATCTTCTTCATCATCTTCTTCATCATCATCGTCGTCGTCATCGAACCCGCCGCCCACGTCGAAATCGGCGAGATCGTCCATCACCTTATCGGACGCACTGACGGCGGTCTCGCCATCCGGTTCATCCAGATCGGAAAAGTCGATGTCGTCATCCTGATCCGTATCCAGGCTCGGATCATGATCATCGCGATCATCTTCGTCGAATTCATGTTCGTCGAACTCATCGAGCTCTTGGTTGTCGAAGTCGCCGAAATCTTCATCGCCACCTTTGCCCTCGGCGGCGTTTTCCTTGGCTTCGGCGTCGAGCTGTTCCAAGTCGCCCAGATCGGCGAACAGATCGTCGCCGTCGCTGCCGGACGGCACGAAGTCGCGATCCTCATCTTCGTGCGCATCGTCGCTTTTTTTACGCGCCTTGAGTTTTGCGATCAGACCCATGGGGTTCAGACGCGCAAAAACACCGGTCACCGCCGACAGTTTATTGATCAACGGCAGTTTCACGTATCCCTCGCCCCCTGGCAGTGCATCCCCAAATGTTGGCCGCGCTTAAAGCTTTAAGCGCACCCCTTCTCAGCCCTTCGGGGCCGCCGTCATGTCGTTATACAAATTGATGCCGCGGATCAAATCCAGTGCGCGGGTCAGCTGATAGTCGGAACGCGGCGTGTCCGTTTCATCGTCCTTTTTGTCGGCTTTAGCATCGCCGTTCTTATCGCCTTTTTCGTCGGCTTTTCCGTTCTCTTTTTTATCGGACTTTTTATCGGTCTTTTGGCCGTTTTCTTTGTCCAAAGCACCCCGTAGATCGCGTTCGCGGCGCTGGCTTTCCGGCTCCAGACTTTCGATCTTGGACTGCGGCACATCGATATCGGGAGTGATGCCCACCGATTGGATGGAACGACCCGATGGCGTGAAATAGCGCGCCGTGGTCATCTTCATCGCACCGTATTCCCCCAACGGCGAAATGGTCTGGACGGAGCCTTTGCCGAACGACTTGGTGCCCATCAAAATCGCCCGGCCATGGTCTTGCAAGGCCCCCGCGACAATTTCGGACGCCGACGCCGAACCGCCGTTGATCAACACCACCACCGGCAAGCCACCGGTCAAATCGCCCGGACGGGCGTTGAAGCGCTGGGCCGCATCGGGGTGCTGTTCGGAACGAATGGAAACGATTTCGCCGTGTTCCAAAAACGCATCCGAAACGGCGATGGCTTGATCTAAAAGGCCGCCGGGATTGGCGCGCAGATCAAGAATGACGCCTTTCAGCGTTTTGGTTTTATCGTCTTTTTGCAGCTCTTTGCGCAGCTTTTTCATCGCTTTGCCAAGGCCGCCTGCGGCTTGTTCGTTAAACGATGTAATGCGCACATAGGCGATATCGTCTTCCAGGCGCGAACGCACGGAACGGATTTTCACCACCGCGCGGGTCAACGTCACATCGAACGGGTCTTTGCCTTCGCGCACCACTTTGATGGTGATGTCCGCGCCCACCGGGCCGCGCATTTTATCCACCGCTTCCGACAGCGTGAGCCCCATCACCGGTTCACCATCCAGATGGGTGATGAAATCGCCCGGTTGCAGCCCGGCGCGAAACGCCGGCGTGTCATCGATTGGCGAGACCACCTTGACCACACCGCTTTCCATGGTGACTTCAATGCCAAGACCGCCAAATTCACCTTTGGTCTGAACCTGCATATCTTTAAAGCTGTCGGCGTTCATATAGTTCGAATGCGGGTCCAACGAGCTGAGCATGCCATTGATGGCGGCTTCGATCAGCTTTTTATCGGACGGCTTTTCGACATAATCGCCACGCACGCGTTCGAACACATCACCAAACAATTGCAAAAGCTTGTAGGTATCTTCGGGATTTTTGCTTTCCGCCGCATGCACATTGGCGGGAACACCCAAGGCGCTCGCGCCCAAAAGAAACGCACCGAGCAAAGCGGTGGTGATGGTGGGTCGAATGGTCATGCCTTTGAGTATCCCTTTTATTAACCCGGGGGATTAACCCTGAGGTATCCGTTTGCGTTGTGTGAGCCATGGTAGAGGGTTGATGGGCTGATTGTCGCGGCGAAACTCTACATAAAGAACCGGCTGTTGACCATCGTCACGCATCACGGCGACAGGCTCACCCGCCAACACCGGCTGATCGATGGCCGCATCGATGCGCCCTAGCCCGGCGAGCAGGCTATGATATCCTTCGCCGTGATCAATGATCAAGAGCTGCCCATAGCCGCGAAACGGCCCGGAAAACACCACTTTACCGTCAAAAGGTGCGATCACGCGGGCTTTTGACCGGGTTTCGATCGACAGCCCCTTGCTGGTCAAACCGCCGTCCAATTGCTGACCATACAGCCCCGCCAACCGCCCCACGGCGGGAAACGGAAGCTTGCCGCGCGCCTTGGAGATCAAACCGATACCCCCCAGCGCCGCCAAATCCACGGCAGGTGTGACCTCTGTCGGCGCACCTTTGGGCTTCACGTGCAAGGCGGAGCGCGCCTTTTGTTCCGCCAATGCCTTGGCCCTGGCTTTCTTTTCAGCCGCCACCCGCGCAGCGTTCAACTTGCCGACCAGATCACGCAGGTTTTTCGCCTGTTTGCCCAACTTGCGCGCCGCCGACTGGGCGGCGCGGCTTTTTGAAATCGCCTCGGCCCGCAACGCGGCCTTTTTCTTGCGGATCACGTCGATGCGCTGTTCTTCTTCACGCAGGGCTTCCGCAGCCCCTTGCAAGACTTGGCGCTGATCATCGACTTTCAGGCGCGCTTGGGCCAGATCTTCGAGTTCACTTTTCAAAGTGTTGGCCCGCGTTTCGATCATTGGCACGGCGGCGCGCAGCAAGATCGCGCTGCGCACGGTGTCTTCGGGCGGGATCGGCTGGGCGATCAAGGCTTCGGTGGGAAAGCGGGCAATCCGGCTGAGCGCCATCATCACCCCGGAAAATTGACGCTGACGGTCGCGCAGTTGCAGCTCTTTTTGCCGCGCGGCGCGTTCCAGCTTATCGAGCTCATGTTCCAAACCGGCGACCGAGGCTTCTTGGTCCTGAACCCGTTTGGCCGCCGCAATCAAGTCTTTAGACAGCCCGCTCAGTTCTTGCTTCAAAGCGATGGCGCGGGCCTTTTGGCGTTCGCTTTCAGCTTTTTGGCGTTTGATCTTTTCTTCGACGCTGTGCAGTTTGCTGCCCGCGTCTTTGACGTTTTGCGCCAGCGTGGGCTGGGCGGCGCAGATACATCCGCTCACCAGCAAAGCTGCACAAAGAAAACGGGTTTGATTACGCGCCAATAACCTCATCCCGATCTTGGATCAAGGTGGTGCCGCTCATCGACGGCGGTACGCTCAGCCCCAACAGCTGCAACATGGTCGGCGCGATGTCCGCCAAGCCACCATCGCGCAGGCCCGTGGCCCAATCGGGTGCGTTGACCAAAACGGCGGGCACCGGGAACAGCGTGTGCGCGGTGTGCGGGTTGGAGCCTTCGCACATTTTTTCGCAGTTGCCGTGATCGGCGGTGATCAACATCGTGCCACCTGCGGCCTTGACCGCGGCTTCCAAGCGACCGACACATTCGTCGACTGCTTCGACGGCTTGAATGGCGGCGTCCATCACGCCGGAATGGCCGACCATGTCGCCGTTGGCGTAGTTGACGACGATAAAGTCGTATGTGCCTGCCTCAATCGCTGCGACCAAATTGTCGGTGACTTCGGGTGCGGACATTTCAGGCTGTTGGTCGTAGGTCGGCACGTCGGGCGACTTGACCAAAATGCGATCTTCGCCTGCGAACGGTTCTTCGCGCCCACCGTTGAAAAAGAACGTCACGTGGGCGTATTTTTCGGTTTCGGCGGTGTGCAGCTGCTTCAGGCCCGCCTTGGAAATCACTTCGCCCAAAATATCGTTGAGCTCGACGGCGGGAAACAGCGATTCGAAAAACGTATTGTGGGTGTCGGAATATTCCGTCATGCCGGTGCGGGCGGCGAAATCGATGGTGCGCGCACGCGCAAAACCGTCAAAGTTCGGGTCGCCCAAGGCCGACAGGATTTCGCGCGCACGATCGGCGCGATAGTTCGCCATCAGCAAGCCGTCGCCGTTCTGCATGCCGTCGAAATCGCCGATCATGGTGGGTTCGACGAATTCATCGGTGATGCCGTTTTCATACGCCGCATTGATGGCTTCCAGCGCGTTTGCGGCGCGTTCACCCTCACCTTCGGCGATGCAGCGGTAGGCTTTTTCAACGCGGTCCCAGCGGTTGTCCCGGTCCATGGCCCAATAGCGCCCCGTCACGGTGGCGATGGAAATACAGCTCATGTGGCGGATATCGACTTCGAAACGTGAAATCATGTTGGCGGCGCTTTTGGGCGGGCTGTCGCGGCCATCCAAAAAGGCATGCACCTGCACCGGAATGCCGTGCGAACAGACGATCCCCGCCAAGGTCCGCATGTGCCATTGGTGACTGTGTACACCGCCCGGCGACAGCAACCCCAGCAAATGACAGGTGCCGCCGGTGGCTTTGAGCTTTTCGATAAAACGCATCAAGGCCGGGTTGTCGTCAAGCGAGCCATCGTGAATGGCGGCGTCGATGCGCGGCAGATCCTGCAACACCACCCGGCCCGAGCCCAAGGTCATATGACCGACCTCTGAATTGCCCATTTGACCATCGGGAAGCCCGACGCCAAGCCCAGATGCGTTCAACTGCGCCTTCGGAGACGTCTTAACCAGCCGATCCCAATTGGGGGTGTCGCCCATCTTGATGGCGTTGTTGAGCGATTCCTGACGCTCCCCCCAGCCATCGAGGATGCACAAAACAACGGGTTTGGAGCGGTCACGTTCAGAGCTGTTCATCGTTTATACATAGGCCTTTTCAGGTGTCTTTTCACGTCAACGTTCAGTGGTGCTATTCGCGATGATAAGGGTGTCCGGTTAAAATTGCATTGGCGCGGTACAATTGTTCGGCCAGCAATCCGCGCACCAGCATATGCGGCCAGGTCAAATCGCTAAGCGATAAAATCAGATTGGCGCGGCTCAACACGGTTTTGTCCAAGCCATCGGCCCCGCCGATCACGAACGCCACGTCCTTAACCCCTTCGTCGCGCCAATTGCCAAGGCGCTGGGCGAAGGCTTGGCTAGCGAATTTGCGGCCTTTTTCGTCCAAAGCCACGACGTGCGCGCCGTCCGGGATCGCGCCCAACAGCAGCTCACCTTCGCGCACCTTGAGTTTTGCGGCGGGCAAGTTGCGCTTTTCTTCGACCTCACGCAATTGAGGCGCTGGGTTGAGGCGGGCGCTGTAGTGAGCATAGAGCTCACGCTCCGGCCCGGATTTCATACGGCCCACCGCGATCAGATGGGTGCGTATGAACATCCTCGGGCCCTCAGACCTTAAACGTGGGCTTCAACGGTGGGACCCTTGACGGGGTCCGGGCCGCTAGCGCCCCACATTTTTTCGATGTTGTAGAAATCGCGCACTTCGGGACGGAACAGGTGCACCACGACATCGCCGCCATCGACCAGCACCCAATCGCATTGGGGCATGCCTTCGACGGCCGCCGTGACCATACCGGCCTTTTTCAGCTCGGTCCGCAGATGTTCGGCCATGGCCCCGACGTGGCGCTGTGACGTGCCCGACGCAACCACGAGATAATCCGCGATTTCGCTTTTTCCCGTGAGATTGATGACGACGACATCTTGTGCCTTGTCGTCATCCAATGAGCGTTCCACCACATCGAGCAAGTTCGTGCCGACCGGCGGTGTTTTCTCAGATTGAGGAATGGTTTGGTTCCTCCAAGTTGTTTGCATAAATAGTCTCTCTAATATCCCTTAACATCCAGCTAATGACGTGCGGATGGCACGTCGTTTTGCCGTCGGATGCGGGTGGCCGATTGGCCGTGTAAGGGTGCTCGTAAGAACACCCATGCGGGTGGTGACATATCCACGAGCCCCGACGCTTTTGCGGCGGGAATGCGCGCTGCGTAAAAACGCCGCGCCGCCCTGCCGTTGAGCGCCCTTAAAGAATAGGGAGCACGTGGGAAAACCGCAATGGGAACGCGACGGAAAATATCCCGCCAGCCCTTCCATCTTGGCATCTGGCGCAGATTGTCCGCGCCAATAATCCATACAAACGCGAAATCGGGATACTCGGCTTGCAAAGCGGCCAAAGTGTCCACCGTGTAACGCGTTTTCAATTCTCGTTCGATGTCGGTGACGCGAATGCGCCCATCGACCTTAGCAACGGCCTTTGCCCCAACCATGCGGTCCGACAAAGACGCCATGTCAGCCGTGGATTTGAGCGGGTTTTGCGGCGACACCATCCACCACAGCTCGTCCAGGCCCAAGCGGTCCAAAGCCAAGTGTGAGATATGCAAATGGCCTTCATGGGCAGGATTGAACGAACCGCCCAGCAGACCGATTTTGCGTTTGCGCTGTGTCACGACGTTTTCAAAACCTCACGAAGGCCGGGTCTGGCCGGTGCCGACGACTTGGTACTTAAAGCTGGTCAGCTGTTCGACCCCGACCGGGCCGCGCGCGTGCATTTTGTCGGTCGAGATGCCGATTTCCGCGCCCATGCCGAACTCGCCGCCATCGGCGAATTGGGTCGAGGCATTGAGCATCACGATGGCGCTGTCGACGGTGTTGAGGAACGTCTCGGCGGTGAGCATGTCTTCGGTGATGATCGCGTCGGTGTGCCCGGAACTGTGCGCATCGATGTGGCGCAACGCGCCGTGCACGCCGTCCACGGTTTTCACCGCGATGATGGCGTCGAGATATTCCGTGTCCCAGTCTTCGTCGCTCGCGGCTTTCACCCGTGCATCCACGGCCTGCGCGGCCGCGTCGCCGCGCACTTCACAGCCCGCATCCAGCAAATCAACCACCAAATCTTTGAGCACGCCTTCACCCGCCGCTTGATCGACCAGCATGGTTTCGGTGGCGCCGCAAATCCCGGTGCGGCGCATTTTGGCGTTGAGCACGATCGAACGCGCCTTATCCATGTCCGCGGCACCGTCGACGTAGGTGTGACAGATCCCTTCCAGGTGCTTGAACAACGGCACCTTGCTTTCGGACGTCACCCGTTCGATCAACGACTTGCCGCCGCGCGGCACGATCACGTCGATGAGGCCCACCATGGTGAGCATTTCACCCACCGCAGCCCGGTCGGTGGTGGGCACGCGCTGGATTGCGTCTTCGGGCAAACCGGCGGCTTTCAAGCCATCGACCAAGCAGCTGTGGATCAGACCGGACGACAAAAAGCTTTCCGAACCGCCGCGCAAAATCGCCGCGTTGCCCGCTTTCAAGCACAACGCGCCCGCATCCGCCGTGACGTTGGGGCGGCTTTCGTAAATCACCCCGATGACGCCCAGCGGCACAGACACGCGGCGGATTTTCAAACCGTTGGGACGGTCCCATTCACTGAGCGTGCGGCCCACGGGATCGGGCAATGCAGCGATCGCTTCCAACCCGGCGGCCATGCCTTCGATGCGCTCGTCATTGAGCACCAAGCGATCGATCATCGCCGGTGTGAGGCCTTTTTCCTTGGCTGCGGCGACGTCTTGATCGTTGGCTTCGATGATCTCCGCCTTGCGCGCACGGATGGCTTTCGCCCCTTCGCACAGCGCGGCGTTCTTGGCGTCAGCACTCGCCATCGCCAGGGCGCGCCCTGCCACTTGCGCGGCTTGTCCGATGCCCTTCATCAAGGCGGGGATGTTCTGTGTCATATCATCCATAACTCAATCCTAGATAAGGTTCCTAGCTCAGGGCCATGTCGTCGCGGTGGATCAGTTCATCGCGACCACGATAACCTAAAATGTCTTCGATCTCAGACGATTTGCGGCCGATGATTTGCAACGCGTCAGCGGATGAATACGCGCTCAAGCCGCGCGCCAACTCGATCCCGGTTTGGTCTTCAATGACCACCGCATCGCCTTTTTCAAAGTCGCCGTCAATTGCCGTCACGCCGATGGGCAGCAGGCTTTTGCCCGCTTTCAGCGCCGACAACGCACCGTCGTCCAAGATCACCTTGCCGCAGGGCTGAAGCGACCCCGCAATCCAACGTTTGCGTGCGCTGGCCGGTGTTAACGACGGCGTGAACCACGTCGCCCGTGCGCCGTCCGACAAGCGCTGCAAAGGCCGTTCGCCCTCACCCAACGTGATCGCCATGGCGCAGCCGTTCTTAAGACAAATCTTCGCCGCGGCCAGCTTGGTAACCATGCCGCCCGAACCGACCGCAGACGCAACGCCCCCGGCCATGGCTTCGATCTCGGGCGTGATGGCGTCGACCTCGGCGATGTGTTCGGCGTTTTCATCTTCTGAGGGATTGGCGGTGTACAAACCGTCAACATCGCTGAGCAACACCAACACATCGGCGCTGGCCATCGCGGCGACGCGCGCGGCCAGGCGATCGTTGTCGCCAAAGCGAATTTCATCGGTGGCGACGGTGTCGTTTTCGTTGATCAAAGGCACCGCGCCCAAGCGTAAAATCGCGTGCAAGGTGCTCCGCGCATTCAGATACCGCCGACGGCTTTCGGTATCTTGCAACGTCACCAGCATTTGCGCCACGGTGAGGTCGTGATGGCCGAGCACGTCTTGATAGGCATGGGCCAAACGGATTTGCCCGGTGGCGGCAGCGGCTTGCTTTTCATCCAGCTTCAATGCCCCGTCGCCCAGCCCCAGATAACGCCGCCCGACCGCAATCGCGCCGCTGGACACCAAGATCACATCTTGGCCGCGCGCTTTCATCTCGGCGATGTCTTGGGACAAAGCTTCCAACCATTTGCGGTGGACGGTGCCGTGGGCCTCGTCCACCAACAGGGCAGAGCCGATCTTGATCACCACGCGTTTGGCGGTTTTGAGACGATCCGCACTCACGGCGCGTACTCCTCTTCGTCCTCGCCAACCTCGGCTATACGCGCGGCGCGCACCGCGTCGAACAACAGGTTCAACATGTCATCGATGCCGATGCCCGCAACGCCGGAAATGACCTGCACTTGGCGACCGCACGCGTTTTCCAGCGCGGCCTTTTTTTCAGCCACTTCTTCATCCAACAAGGCATCGCATTTGTTGAGCGCGACAATCTCGGTCTTGTTTTGCAAGACTTCGCCGTAAGCATTCAATTCGGTGCGCACGATGCGGTAGTTTTCCACCACGTCTTCGGCGGTGCCGTCGATCAGATGCAGCAATGCACCGCAACGTTCCACGTGACCCAAAAAGCGCGTGCCCAGGCCGTGGCCTTCGCTGGCGCCTTCGATCAAACCGGGAATATCCGCGACCACCAATTCGCTATCCATGCGTCGCACCATGCCCAGGTTGGGGTGCAACGTGGTGAAGGGATAATCCGCGATCTTAGGATGCGCGCCGGACACGGCGGAAATGAAGGTCGACTTGCCTGCGTTGGGCAGACCCACCAGACCGACGTCGGCGATCAGTTTCAGGCGCAGCCACACCCACATTTCTTCACCGGCGGAACCGGGTTCGGTCCGGCGCGGCGCGCGGTTGGTGCTGGATTTAAACCGGGCGTTGCCCAAACCGCCGCCACCGCCGTGTAGCAACACGATGCGCTGACCGACCTCGGTCAAGTCGGCGAGCACGGTTTCTTTGTCTTCACCCAGAACCTGCGTGCCTTGGGGCAGTTTGATGATCAGGCTTTCGCCTTTGGCGCCGCTGCGGTCACGACCCATGCCGTGTTGACCGCGCTGGGCTTTGAAGTGCTGTTGATAGCGGTAATCGATCAAGGTGTTGAGGCCTTCGACACATTCCAAGATGACGTCGCCACCGCGTCCGCCGTCGCCACCATCAGGTCCGCCCAACGCGACGTACTTTTCACGGCGAAACGACATACAGCCGTTGCCGCCGTCACCGCTTTTGACGAACACTTTCGCTTGGTCGAGGAACTTCATGTCAGAAACTTCATCTCACAGGGCCCTTACAGCCGCAAAAACAAAAAAGAGGAAACGGCCCGTGCCATTCCCTCTTTTTTGAGAATTCAATCGGGCTGAACGTATCGTTACGCAGCCGGCTCCACACCCACAACGGTGCGGCCTTTTTTCTCGGAAAATGCCACTTTGCCTTCGATCAAGGCGAAGATGGTGTGGTCTTTACCGATGCCGACGTTCTCACCCGGGTGCACCTTGGTGCCGCGCTGACGGATGATGATGTTGCCGGGGATCACAGCTTGACCACCGAATTTTTTGACGCCCAGACGACGACCGGCTGAATCGCGGCCGTTACGGGAGCTACCACCTGCTTTTTTATGTGCCATGAGTGTTTACTCCTTGTCTGCCTTGGGCTCAGCCTTCGGCGCGGCTTTTTTAGCCGGTGCCTTTTTAGCTGCGGTTTCGGTTTTTTCTGCAGCCTTTTTCGGTGCAGCGGCTTTCTTCGCCGGGGCTTTCTTGGCGCCGGTGGCGCTGATGCCCGTGATCTTCACCAAGGTCAGGTCTTGGCGATGACCGTTTTTACGGCGGGAATTTTGACGACGGCGCTTTTTGAAGACGATGACCTTATCGCCACGCGTCTGACGCACCACTTCGGCGCTCACGGAAGCCTTGTCGATCAACGGGGCGCCCACGGTGGGGGCTTTGCCGTCTTCGCCGATCATCAGGACTTCGTCGAATTGTACGGTATCGCCGGCTTCGGCAACCAGCTTTTCAACGACCAACACGTCGTCTTCGCTGACGCGGTACTGTTTACCGCCGGTTTTAATCACTGCGAACATGGTTTCGCTCTCTTTTTTCTGTTTCGCGTCGTGTGGCGCCGGGTGTTTGACCGGACTTCGAGGGCTCAAAGCCGCCTCGGACTGCGCATTGCAAAACCCCGGAAATCGCATTCCGGGTTAGGAAGGCGGCAATATACCCCGAAAACCGCGCATGTCAACGCTTTATGGTGAGCCCACAGGCCACCACAGCAGACACTCTATATAATGTAATATCTGGACGATCGAAAAACCTTCAACAAAGCCCATTGCCCCGCTTGCGCCCACATTATCTTTCGGCTAGTCTCCGCCCGCCTTAGGCCAACAGGATCTCAATGCGGAGAGGTGCCGGAGTGGTCGAACGGGGCGGTCTCGAAAACCGTTGTGCGCTTGCGTACCCAGGGTTCGAATCCCTGTCTCTCCGCCATTTCCCCCTTCTGCAAGCTGTCGTTTTATCCAAGTCGATGCCACTCACGCTTCAACGCATGGGGGCCGATCCGGTGAATGTATGAGCTGGTCAGACTCGTTTTTTTAGCCTTGTTTTACGCAATTCCCCTACAGAATCGAGAATTGGGTAAGCCACGGTCGCCAAGTGTGAGTGAATTCTGCGCAGGTCCCTCACCATATCTACGTACAGTGCGCTGGTTTCCGCACTCTCGTGATACCCTTGGCGTAACCGCTCAATGTGATTTTCAATGCCCCGTCTCTCAAGAGAATTGACCAGCCGCTTCTCACTCACCAGATGACGGGCCACCTCGACGTCTCTCGTCATAAAGACGGTCATGGCCAGCTTCAGATTATCCGTGACCTTGTTGTGAAGCTCGTAGATTTCGGCCAAATCTTCACTGGAAAACCTGAGTTGATCTTTAAACTTCTTCGCGGCTAGCCCAAGCAGGTTCTCGGTGATATCTCCGATGTGCTCCATGCTTGTCATAAAAGACAATATTTCTACGATCCTGTGGCTTTCCGCTTCATCGACTTCTTGGCGAGCAACCTTTGTGAGGTAGAGCTTCGTCTCCTCGTAGGACGTATCGACCAAGTTGTCCATTTTCATCAGCTCGGCCGTATCTTCGGCGTTGAATTCTTCGAGTGAAGCTTTAACCCCCAGCACCATCTTTTCGATGTACTCGCCCATGCGCAAAGATTCACGCGTGGCACAGCTTAGGGCGACCACTGGCGTATCTATGGCCGTGGAATCGAGAAGACGCGAATGTTCATCCCCATTGGCGCTGATTCGATCCGGTACAAATCGCTTTAAAATCTTGGCCGCAACGGGCACCAGAAAGATGAATACACCAGCGAGCGTGAGATTGAATATCGTGTGAAAATTGACAACTTGGCGCGTCGTGGAAGCCTCAAATTGCGCCAACAAGGGCGGCAAGTACGTCACCAGTGGCAAACAAACAATGACACCTATGATTTTAAACGCGGCATTTCCGAATGTGACCCGACGCGCATCTACACCCTCGTTCATAGTGGCCATGATCGGCGGCAGAACGCCCCCTAAATTTGCACCAAGAACCATAACCAGCGCCAACGGGACAGACATGACCCCGGCAGACGCAAAAGACATCACCAGCAACACAACGGCAAGGCTGGAATGGGCCAGCCACGTTAGAATGGTCGCGAGAAGCAGTGCGATCAATAGATCATCGGCCAGCGAAGAAAAAATCATCGCCAACACGGGAGAATCGCGCAATGGCTCCGAGGTGCTGACAATAATACGAAGGGCCAACAGCATCAGGCCAAGTCCGATGGCGGCACGCGCGATCTGACGGCGCACGTTCTGCTTCATCGTTTTATACATGACGACGCCAACAAGGATAAGCAGAGGTGAGAGCAGAGAAAGATCGAGAGACAGAACTTGCGCAACCAACGTTGTGGCGATGTCCGCACCGAGCATGACAGCAAGTGCCGGTGCGATCTTCATAAAGCCATTATTGGCGAATGACGCGACAATCATTGCTGTGGCCGTGCTGCTTTGCACGATCATGGTGACGCCCATTCCAGCCATAAGCGCGCGAAACCGGTTTGAAACACCATGGCTGATAATGTCACGCAACTGCGCGCCAAAGCCGCGCACAATCCCGGTGCGGACCATATACAGCCCCCACAAAAGCAGGGCGACCGCACCCAATATCTGGATTAAGGCGTATGTGGCGCTCATGGGCGCCACCCAGAAACATTCAAAACGATACGGATCAACACTGGCACCTCCAGGAGATCAAACGTCCAGGGCGCGGCAATCGGCAACTTTCCAGCCCAGGCGCACCTTGTCTCCAACAGCGAGTTGTTTATCGTCGGCGTCGTTGGGGATTTTGACGATAAATTCGTCTTTACCCGCCACGCGCATGCGACACCGCACATGATCGCCGAGGTAAATCAGTTCCAAGACCGTGCCGTTCAAGGTGGGACAATCATCCGACACGGGGGGATTGAGCATAACCCGTTCCGGGCGGATGGACAGCCGTGTCGGTTTGCCTTCGCCGCCAATATTGACCGGCAGGGCGCGGACTTTTTCGCCATCGGTTAACGTGACCTCGGCAACATTGCCCGAGACGGAATTCACGATACCGATCAGTTCGTTGTTTTCACCGATAAAGTGAGCCACGAAACTGTTGTCTGGGTGTTCATAGAGTTCCGACGGGCTGGCCAGTTGTTGGATGATGCCATCGTTAAACACCGCAATGCGGTTGGACATGGTCAGCGCTTCCGACTGGTCATGGGTGACATAGACGACGGTGACACCTAGGCTTTCGTGAATGTGTTTGATTTCATACTGCATTTGCTCGCGCAGTTGCTTGTCCAGCGCGCCCAGCGGTTCGTCCATCAGCACCAACTGCGGTTCGAACACCAGCGCGCGGGCCAGGGCGATGCGTTGCTGTTGGCCACCCGAAAGCTGAGCGGGCATGCGATCGACAAATGTGTCCATCTGCACCATATCCAACGCCTTCATGACATGCTCATGCACGATCGCTTTATTGATCTTGCGCATTTGGAGCGGGAACGCGAGGTTCTCGCCCACCGTCATATGCGGGAAAAGGGCGTAGTTCTGAAAGACCATCCCGATATTGCGTTTGTGTGGCGGCGTCGCGTTGATCGGTTCGCCCGCAAGATAGATCTCACCACCCGTCACCGTTTCAAAACCGGCCAGCATCATCAAGCACGTGGTCTTGCCGGAACCCGATGGCCCAAGCATGGTCACGAACTCGCCCTTTGCGATGTCCAGATTGAGGTCTTTCACAACCAGCGTTTCGCCATCATAGCTTTTTTGCACGCCGTCAAAGCGAACGTGAGGTTGGCCGTTATGTGTGTCGCTGGTCATGGTCTGCGTTTCCGTCATCACAAGAGGTACTTAAAAGAGATGCAACGTGTCGTCTTCGCGCACATTCACCAGATAGCTCAGCAGCTCGTTACCCTGCGTCCACTTGTGCAGGAAGAAGGCCGGATCATCGAGGTGAAAGGCATTTGCTTTTGTCATGGTCAGGTCGAGTGCCAGACACGTACCCGATACAGTGGGCGCCGTGCTCACGCACGCCCCCTGCCAGTGCGCAAACAACGCCATATGCGTATGACCGCACAGCAGGTGCTTGATGGCTGGATAGCGCCCAACAATTTCGCCCAGCCGCTCAACACCCTCGAATCCGTCTTCATCGGTTTCGAGAATGCCGAATTTGACAGGCGGATGATGCATAAACAGCACGGTTGGCTGGTGCGGATCGCTGGCCAACTGGGCCTCCAGCCAGTCGGCGCGTTGTTGGCAAAACACGCCACCGGAAACACCCGGCCCGGACGTATCCAAGCCAATAAACCGCAGACCGGATGCGACAAAGGCGTAGTGGATAAACTCATCATCTTGCGTCGGGCGCGTCTTCACAGGAAAGGTATCGCGCAAGACGGCACGGTCATCATGATTTCCCGGTACAATATACCAAGGCATTTTGAGTGCGCTCAGAAGGCGCTTTGCCTCTCGGGCTTCGGGTATAGCGCCTGTATATAGGATGTCGCCGGTCACCAGCGTCAGTTGCGGTCGTGGATCAAGCGCATTGATATAGGCGACCGTACGTTCCAAGTTTTGGCTCACGGGGGCGATGCCGTAAGCCATCTCACCCGGCCCGCCCATATGCAAATCGCTGATTTGGGCGATCAACAAGGTGTCTTCTTTTGGATTTGTGCTTGAGCGGCTCATCCCTTGGTCTCCATCGGACCGACCATTTTTGCGTTACGGCGGTTGAGATATTCAAGCACCAGCATGAACACTCCGGCGACAATGATCAGCACGGTTGCCGCAGCCAAAATCGTCGGGCTTAAATGCTCGCGGATGCCGGCGAACATTTGCCTGGGCAGGGTGCGATGCTCGGGCCCCGCGACGAACAGCACCACGACCACCTCGTCCAGTGAGGTCGCAAAGGCAAACATCGCACCTGACGCAATACCCGGCGAAATGTTGGGCATGATGATGTGCCAAAACACCCGAAATGGCGACGCCCCGAGAGACGAACCGGCACGGATCAAGTTGGCGTCAAAGCTCTGCAAGGTGGCGCTGACGGTGATCAGCACAAACGGCATGCCGAGAATGGCATGGGCCAAGATCAAACCGATATACGTGTCGTTCATGCCGAAGCGAGCATAGAAGAGATATAGCGACAAAGCTGTGATGACCAGTGGGATCATCATCGGCGAGATCAAAAGGGCCAACAGTAACTGCTTGCCCGGAAAATCGGCGCGATTGATGCCCACTGCGGCAACGGTACCCAGGACGGTGGCCAAGATGGTGGCGAAAAAGCCGACGATGAGCGAGTTTTTCATCGCCCGCCACCATTCGTCAGAGCTGAAAAAATCCACGTACCAGCGCAAGGAGAACCCCTGAACCGGATAGTGCAAAAACTCACCTCCATTGAACGACAGCGGAATAATGGTCAGCAGCGGAAACAGCAAAAACACGAACAGCAAAACCGCAATGACCTTAAAGCTGAAATGCCAAAGGCGTTGTCCGGCGGTCGCGTATGGAGGAAGAGCCATGACGTCACCCCATCTTCATGTTGGCGATGTTCACCTTGCGGCCGAACGCCAGATACATTGTGCCGGTGAGGATCAACAACAACAGGCCCAGCGCAGAGGCCATCGACCAGTTCACCCGTTCGTTCACAAAAAAGGCGACAAAGTAGCTGACCATCTGGTCTCTCGGTCCGCCGACCAGCGCCGGGGTGATGTAGTAACCCAGCGCCTGAATAAAGACCATCAACGCCCCCGCGCCAATGCCAGGCATGGTTTGGGGAACATAAACTTTCCAAAAGGCTTTGATCGGCGACGCACCAAGAGAATGGGCGGCGCGCACATAGGATTTCGGAATCACCCGCATCACCGAATACAGCGGCAGCACCATGAAGGGCAAAAGCACATGGGTCATGGCCACGTACACGCCAAAACGGTTAAACACCAACGCCATCGGTTCGCTGGTGATCCCAGTCCACATTAGGAAACTGTTGACCACGCCATAATCTTGCAAGACCAAAATCCACGACAACGTGCGCACCAAAAGCGAGGTCCAAAAAACCAGCAGCAACACGATCATAAAAAGATTGCGGGTGCGCGGCTTGGCGTTGGCCAGGAAAAAGGCGATGGGAAAACCCAAAAGCAGACACAAGGCCGTCACCGTGGCGGAAATATAAATGGTGCGGGCGATGATGGAGGTGTAAATGGCCTCTTCTTCGGGAACCCCGACGACCTGGTTTTGGTCGTCATAGCGCAGGTCCACTGCGGACAATAAATATATTAAGGTATAATCCTTCAGACCGCGCTGCATCACGGTCCAATAACTCTTATCGCCCCAACGCGGGTCCATTTCGATGAGAAGGTTCTTGCATGGATCGCACGCTTCCATCTTGTGAAGCTTGCGTCCGGAGCGCGACACCAACGACGCAAAGCCCGCCTTGTCGAAGTTCAACCGTCTTGCCGCCTTGGCGATGACATGGTTTGCGCGGGCCTCTTTCAGGTCGTGTGCCAACGCTGCAAAGGTCGGCTCGTCGGGCAGGCCGCTGCCGTCCCATTGTTCGATCTGCTGGGCGGTGTTCGGCATAACCTCGCGCATCTGCTGGTTGTCGATGCTGCGATAGAGCATCAAAGAAATGGGAATAAAATAGAACCCGATCATCAAGATCAAAAGCGGAGTAATCAGGCCGACGGCTTCAAATTTCTTGCGCCGCTCAGCACGGCGAAGCTTCTTTTTCAGCCTCATCCCGTCCGTCGCCGAATTTGTGGCTTCTTGTGTATCCACCATGCCCTGCCCATTATTATAAACACGTTCAAGCCAGGCCTTTCAAAAGCACTGGCTTGAAATGATAACCGCCCGTGCTTGCCTATAAAAGGCACGCACGGGCGGGAGTACCAAAACTTACTTGGCAACCCAAGCTTGGAATCGTTTTTCCAGCTCTTCACCATGGTCGAGCCAGAACTCGACATTGGTTTCCAGAGCATTATCCAGATGACCACCCGCCGTCGGCAGGTTCGGCAGCATTTCAGCTTTGATGTTTTCTTTCACACCATCTTTGACCGTCCAGCCATAAGAAATTTCATTGAAGAACGTGCCTTGGCGTTCCGGCTTGGTGGTCGATGCGATGAACTGATGCGCAACGTCCTTGTTGGGCGAACCTTTGACGATGACCCAATAATCCATCGAGTAGTTGTTGCCGTCCCAAACGATTTGGAAGTTGCGATTGTCTTTTTTGTTCACCTTGTAGATCCAGGCGTTGTAAGCCATGGACATAGACACATCACCGGCAGCGAGACGTTCTTGCGGCTCTGCGCCAGCTTTCCACCACAGAATGTTCGGCTTCAACTCGTCGAGTTTTTTGAACGCGCGGTCCACGCCAGCTTTGGTGGCGAGCGTTTTGTAAACGTCACCAACCGCGACGCCATCAGCCTGAAGGGCGATCTCAAGAGCCATTTTGGCACCGCGACGCATGCCGCGTTTGCCGGGCCATTTGTCCACATTCCAGAAGTCGGCCCAGTTCTTGGGTGCATCGCCCTTAATTTTGTCGCCGTCATAGGCAAAAACCGTGGACCACACCAGCACGCCTGCACCGCATTCCACGGCTGCGCCATCAATCATTTTGCTCTTGTTGGCGATCTTGGACCAGTCGAGCGGCTCAAACAAGCCTTCTTCACAGCCCTGCAAAACTTCCGGCGCTTCCACTTGGATCACGTCCCAGCTGACTTTGCCGGTTTCGACCATGCCGCGGACTTTGGCCATTTCACCGTTCCATGAATCTTCGACAATCGTCTTGCCGGTGTCTTTCATGAAGGGGGTGAAATAGGCGTCCTTGTGCGCGGCCTGCGTTGTCCCGCCCCAACCGACGATGGTCACATCGCCAGCCGTTGCAGCCCCAACGGACATCAAGCTCGTCGCCGCGATCACCGCAGCTGATGGTAATATCTTCAATAGTTTCATCTTCATTGTCCCTCTACTAAGTTCAGTGCTTAATCAAAATTCAAAGTGATAGCCGTACGTCACACGCTGGGCGTTGACGCATCCATCACACAACTTCAACTTCGGCCGCAGCAATTGCAGCGGCCAATTCGTCATCAGCTGGTGGAGCATCAACAACCAGAGTGTCGATCTGAGACAATTCGCAAACGTTGAAAACGGTGCGTTGGCTGAACTTGGTGCTATCAACCGCAACAACGACGCGCGAAGACGCGCCAACCATCGCACGGGCGACTTGCGCTTCTTCGTGTGAGAAATCCATGGCGCCACACGTATCCAGCGCACTGATCGTTAAGATCGCACAGTCCGCGTTGTAACGGCCGATCTCCTCAACCGTAATCGCGCCGACCGATTGCGCATTGTCCGCGCGATACTCTCCGCCCAACAAATAAACACGCGCCCCACCGGACCCGTTCGCAAACGTCGCGGCAATGCGGCTCGAGTTCGTGATGATGGTCAGGTTGTCGATCTTCGACAACACTTCTGCACAGATCAGCGTGGTGGAACCGGTATCCATAAATAAGGTCTGACCCGGCGAAATAAGCCGAGCCGCCTTTTCGGCGATAACCCGTTTCGCCAGCGCATTTCGATTCATGCGGTCATCGAACGGCCCTTCCTCTTGAAGCTGAGCCGGGCGTGCGCCCCCATGAACTTTGCGAATGCGCCCCGCATCCGCAAGGATACTGAGATCGCGTCGAATGGTTTCCGGAGAGATGTTAAAATCCGCAGCCAAATGCTCAACGGTCACCGCATTTTGCTGCGAAACAAGCTCAACGATACGCGCCTGTCGAATGCTGGGTTTAATGTTTGTGCGACGGCCGGCCATTCTGTGTTTTCACTCCAGGTGGTAAGCGGTTTCAACTGCGCCAAAAACGTATTAAAATTGACCATTCAGTCATTACTGATATAACTTGTTGTTTTTACACATTTATTACAAAAATATTAATTAATTATCATTGACCATATGATCATTAATGATCATCTTGGGATTGTCAACAGGCTATGATGCAACCGATAATCAGGTGCACCACCTTTGGATCGGCACTGTATGATTGAATTTCGTTATGGGCGGATGTGATGGTCTGCACCACTTCTAAGGACGCTGTCAGAGCATATGAAACAAAGTGACTTATATGATGTTGCGATCATCGGCGGCGGTGTCGTCGGTTGCGCGGTGGCGCGGCGCTTTGTGCTTCAGGGTGCGCGCACCGTTCTGCTCGAAAAAGGCAGCGACATTTTATCCGGGGCCTCAAAAGGCAACAGCGCCATCCTCCACACCGGTTTTGACGCGCCTAAGAATTCTCTTGAATTGCAGTGCATCAAAGATGGCCACGCTGAATACTGCGACATTCGAACGAAACTGAACCTGCCCCTTTTGGAAACCGGGGCGCTGGTTGTCGCTTGGTCACAAGATCAATTGGCGCGTCTGGCGGGCATTGTTGATCAAGCCCATCTAAATGGCGTTGAGGATGCTGTCTTGATCTCGGCTGAAGATGTCTACCGCCGTGAACCGGCTTTGGGCGATGGCGTGCAAGGTGCCGTATGGGTGCCGGATGAGCATGTGATCGACCCGTGGTCCGCGCCTTACGCCTATCTGTTGCAAGCTGGACAAAACGGTGCCCAAACGCGCTTTGGCGTCGATGTGCAAAACGGAACGTTCGATGGGCAACATTGGACGATTCCCGACCAAGGCGGTGCCATACGGGCCAAAGTGGTGATCAATTGCGCCGGACTGTATGGCGACCTGTTGGACCGCGATGTGCTCGGCCAGATGGATTTCACCATCAAGCCGCGCAAGGGCCAGTTTGTTGTTTACGACAAAGCGGCGGCAGACCTGCTGTCCGCGATCATCTTGCCGGTGCCCACCGAAATCACCAAGGGCATCGTCATCACACGCACCGCGTTCGGCAACCTGTTGGTCGGCCCCACGGCGGAAGAACAAGACGACCGCGCCGATGCCTCCGTCGATCAAGCAACTTTAAAAATGTTGATGAACAAGGCCGAAGAACTGGTCCCCGCCTTGCGCAACATGGACGTCACCGCAACCTACGCCGGAATTCGCCCCGCGACGGAACGTAAGGAATACCGCATTCAAACGCACGCGGATAAAAACTGGATCACGGTGGGCGGCATTCGATCCACCGGGCTGGCAGCCTCGCTTGGCATCGCGCGTCATGTTTATGGGCTTTATGAAAGCATGGGACGCAACCACCCTGCACCCGTCGATGTCGCGTGGCCGAAGGTGCAAAACCTCGCCGCTCACCGTCCGCGCGACTGGGCCAAGCCGGGCTATGGCGAAATCGTCTGTCATTGTGAGCTGGTCACCCAACGCGAAATCGAAGCGGCGCTTGACGGGCCCTTGGCGGCGCGCAGCCCGGGCGCGTTGAAGCGCCGCACCCGCGCCACCATGGGCCGCTGCCAAGGTTTCAATTGCACCCATCGCCTGGCCCGAATCACACGCGGTCGCATGACGCCTGAATTTTCCGTGGGGGACGTCGATGACTGAACCCGCACAGCATTCGATGGCATCTCAACTGCCGGATCAAACCGCCGATGTGGTCATCATCGGTGGTGGGCCCGCGGGTCTCGCCGCCGCGGTGACCTTGCGCCGTCAAGGCGTGCCTTCGGTGGTGGTTTTGGAACGCGACGTCTCTGCCGGGGGCATTCCCAGGCAATGCGCGCACCCGCCTTTCGGTGTACGTGAGTTTGGCCGCATCTTGAGCGGCAGGGCGTATGCGCGAAAGCTGGTGTCTCAGGCTGAGCGTTTCGATGTCGACATTCGCGTGCGTCACAGTGTTGTCGCGCTACACCCCGGTGGCGAACTCAGCGTCGCCACCCCCGAAGGCCCGCTCACACTTCGGGCGCAACGGGTGTTGATCGCAACGGGTGTTCGCGAAATGCCGCGATCCGCCCGACTGGTGTCCGGGACGCGTCCTGGCGGCATTCTGACGACCGGCGTTTTGCAATCGATGGTCAATCTTCAACATCTAAAGCCGTGCAATCGTCCGCTGATTATCGGCACCGAACTGGTGTCGTTTTCGGCCCTGCACACAGCGCGTGGTGCGGGCATGAAGCCGGTTGCCATGATCGAAGCCGGATCGCGCATCACGGCGCGGCGACCGCTCGACCTCTACCCACGTGTTCTTGGCGTGCCGCTGCGGTACGCGACAGAAATCGCTCATATCCACGGCCATGATTGGGTTGAAGGCGTATCGTTACGCAATGCTCAGGGTGATCATTGGGATGTTGATTGCGATGGCGTGCTGTTCACCGGGCGCTTCGTTCCGGAATCCAGTTTGGTGCGCCTCTCTCACTTGGAACTTGATCCGCTCAGTGGCGGCCCCGTTATCGATCAATTCGGGCGCTGCTCCGACCCGGCGTATTTTGCCGCCGGCAACCTGTTGCGCCCGGTGGAAACGGCCGGATGGAGTTATAGCGAAGGAGAAGCCGTCGCCACATGGATATCGGAAGACTTGGCGGGCAACACTGAGACGGCGAAAACGATACGTGATGCAAGGCGTATTCGAGTGAGCTGTTCTGCACCTTTGAAATTGGTGGTGCCGCAGATGATCGTCCCGGACTGTTCAGACGGCCTGCAACATCTTCAACTGCGCATGCTCACGCCAGCCGATGGCCATTTGACCGTCAAAGCCGATGAGCAAATCATTTGGCGAAAGCGCCTATCGGCATTGCCGGAACGGCGTGTTCTGATTCCATTATCGGCACTGAACGTTCCTCAAAACTGCACGGCGCTCGACATCACGATGCAGCCGAAAACAACGGCTTGATCGATCAATTGGCACTGAGCATTGTCGCCAAAGGTGTTGAAGATCAAGAGGACTGGGATTTGGTCGAAAGCCTCGGCGTTGATCTGATCCAAGGCTATTTTGTGTGTCTTCCGCTCCCCGGACCGGACTTGCAAGACTGCCTTTCTGACTGGTCGGGCGCTTAACTGAACAGCTGCGCCAATATCAACTTGAACGCGCACCCAAACAAAGGTTACATATCCATTGGAGAACCACCCATAGTTGGGTGACGCCGAGGCTGCGCCATCACTTTGCCCAGCCCGCATATTGAGGGAGATACACACATGGCCAAGCAAGACCTGCACGGACGACGCGATCTGCCCGGCGGACTGTCGCTCAGGCCATGTCGGGACACCATCGTCGATCAGAAGTTCATCAAGCAACTGATCAAAGACAACCGCGACGACATTCGCGCCGCCGATGGTGAAAAAGACTATCTGGAATCCGTTGTCGACATGCAGGAAAAAGCCATGCAGACCGGCTATGGCGAAACGTTCGGCAACGCGGCGCATTTCATCATCGAAAAGGTCGGTGTCAGCGTTGGTCGTCTGTTGATGGAAAGCGGTGGTACCGAAGTGCGCATCGTCGACCTGCAATTCATTCCCAAGGCCCAAGACAAGGGCTATGGCCCCACCATCATCGGCACCTTGCAACAAATCGCCGCCGCACAACGGGTGCAGCTGGCCATCACGGTGGTCCGCAATCGTGTAAAGTTGAAACAATGGCTGGCGTTAAAAGGTTTTGTGGTCGAAGAATCGGACCCTGCCGCCGACCGTATGGTGTGGAACCCGACAGCAGACGACATGGGCGCGACACGCATCTTCACGCCCAACCCATAAGCGGGTCTTACGTCATCAGAACAAATCGTTTTCGACTTCCCCGGTCATGAACACGTACGCGCGTTCATGACGGGTTGGTTGGCGAATTTCCGATCCATGCAAAGCGTTCACCGAATTTGGAAACACCACCAAGGTGTTGGCCTTGTAGGCCACGGTAACGACACGTTCGATGTCGCTTTCGGGCAACTCAAACGCATCCAGCTGGCCCTTCGGGCCGTCCGTCCAGCGAAACAGATCCAGCCCGCCGCCGATCGAATCGTCGCCGGGCGCACGCAGATACAGCAGCGCCGAAAACAGCCTATTGGGAGTGTCGAGATGGCCCTTGCGGTGCGAGCCTGCGGTGTGTGCGGGCGAGATGATTTCCAAGCGCGCATCGGTCTGTACATCGGTGTCCGCCCAATCGCTGAGACCTTGAACGCCAAATCGCGCCGCGTCATCCAGACTGGGTTGGCTGTCAGCTAAGTGGTCGGCAAACAATTCGAGCACAAAGCGGGTGATTTCTGGGCGCGTGTGCAAGGTCGCGAAGTCCCGCCACACGGGGTCGAAAGCCTCGGTGGTCATCATCACCCAAGCGGGCGTCGCATTGCGCACGTTGTCGGCATCGGCGCTGCCATTGAAAGGCGGACGGGCACCAAGCAACGGCTCAAACACATCCGCATCCAGCGCATCTTCGATGACGAGATGCGCAAACGGTGCCGTGCGAATGTCTTCGGCACGGGCTTTGGCGAAAACGGTTTTTTCAATCATGGATCTAAGCCGTAATCTAAGGTTTGGGTGGAGGGGGCCAAACCAGCGCCCTCCAAAACACCATCCATCCGACCGCTTTAGGCCAACGTATAGGTCACGTCGTAAAGCGGTGCCGTTTCCGTTATACCGGAATGGTCATCCACAGGCCTGACCGTGTGGGTGACGAGCGCACCTTCAATGGTGCCGAGGGCTTCATTGAACAAGCTGTATTCGGCTTCCGGCAGGCTGGTTTTGCCCACCTCTCCCTCGAACCCAAGGGTCACGGTCTTGATCGGCGCCGTCACTTTGGGACCGGTGTAACCAATGGCGTCCAAGTTGGCGTTGATTTCGTTAACGGCGGACTTGGCGAGCTTGGTTTGCGTGCGCTTGTCCAATTTCGCTTTGGCGGGCGGCTCTTCACCTTCCGCACAACTCTGCGCGTCGGGAGCCATCATCACGGTGTTGGTTTCAACGTCGCGCAGGACCCACATCCGAATTTCATCTTCAAAGGGAACTTGAAACGATTGACCGACAATGCCTTGAAAGTCGTCCGCGCTCAGCTTGCTGATATGCTGTATCGGCATGAAAGAAAATCTCCTGTCATGTGATGTTCCGGGCGGCGCGACGAGCGGTTAGCCGTCGCGCCGTGAGAGGAAACATGCAGTCGTGCATCAATTGCGCGGCGGATAAAGACCTTGGAAGACCATCGAATAGTTGACCGCTATGATCGGCTGGATGATCTCGAATGCAGCACCATTACCGGTATCATCGTTTGTCACGACCGGCTGCGTGGGCGCGCCTTGAACATCCAAGCCGCCCAACTCCACGACGGTGCCTTTGGCTGCGGGAGACACAAAATTGCTGACTAAATCGTTGCGCGCCCTCTTGCCCGTCGCCAAATAATCCCCGGTTTCAGGTTGCTGGTGGTCACCAGATTCTTGCGAAGCATAAAGCGAACCTGTGGCCGTGCCGCCGCCACCACTCACCGTGGCGGTGTGGGTGTGGGTCGGCAATTCATTGACGGTGAGGGTGTTGGTGATGCTGCCATGCTTGAACCCGATGGGGTACGTCGGCTGGCCGGGGCTGGTGCCGAAGCCAATGGGTGCGCGGCCGCGCAATTCCGGAATACCATACGTTACACGAGCATCGCCGCCATAATAGGTCGAGAGCAGCGAATACAAGGCGGTGTTGTCGGAAATGGCCAAAATTTGACCCGCACACTGCGTCCAGTTGCGCGGTGGAAAGTTAAAACCCAAAGCGGCGATAAAGCCCAAAAAAATGTCCATATTCTTCATATCCTCCCGAAAATAGATAAGTTCCCCCGACGGTTTCGTCGGACCGTTTCAATGCGAAATACGAAGGCGTGGCCGAAAAACCTCAAAACACACAAGAGACCGCGTGCCGATCAAAATTCTCCACCACCCTAAAAAAACCGCGCCCCCAAAAATCCGCTTTAGGCCAACGTATAGGTCACGTCGTAAAGCGGCGCCGTTTCCGTTTTACCGGAATGGTCATCCACAGGCCTGACCGTGTGGGTGACGAGCGCACCTTCAATGGTGCCGAGGGCTTCATTGAACAAGCTGTATTCGGCTTCCGGCAGGCTGGTTTTGCCCACCTCTCCCTCGAA